>ERZ857750.984-NODE-984-length-33362-cov-11.869397_pt1 | contig 33362 bp, 32 predicted proteins | sample MGYA00519915_ERZ857750 | MGnify/ENA primary metagenome ERZ857750 (study PRJEB31778, sample SAMEA3449358) | human gut metagenome | biome: human gut; feature: human-associated habitat; material: faeces | place: United Kingdom | collected 2010/2012 ...
AATTTTGTCAATGACGGACAACTTGCTATTTTTTGATTTTATTTCGAACTCACGTTAATTTATTCCCATTCTGGTGCAATGAACTTTCAGCGAATAACATGGATTGGAATCCAGTTATTTTCGGTATTTATCCAGTGTCTTCCCGAGTCTTGCTTGTGCCTTGTCCCCGTTGAAAGGAGGAGGAATATAAGGTTAGCTGTTGCCCTTGGGAATCTCTATGCCTTTGACAGCGCATATTTGCCCCATATATAGAAAAAATACATATTGTTAGTTACCAGCCTATTCACCATTCCCCTATAATCGATATTGTGCCTTTCACAAAAATCAACGAGACATAGATTAATATCATTATTCAGTTCAGTCTTCAATAATTCGGAGCTGTTTAAGTACAATTCATTTGAATTTGGAGACTGGCCAGCCTCCAGACATACTTCATTACATAGTCTATTCTGAGGGGGCAAAACCATCTGTTGAAATGATCATTTATTGAATGTTTTTCACAGAATGATACCAAAGACTTTTTAGGATTCTGCGTCAGCTCTTTTTAGGAACTTCCAATAACGTAAGATATTTTAAGGGAACCGGATCAGAATTTTCTATTATCATAATTCGTTTTTTACTGATCTATGTAAAAGTCGTTTTTGAGATGCGCTATATGCTATCGCAGAGACGCTTACCATCATCTTTCCCCTTTGACTGACATCTGCTGACATCTAACGACACGTGATGTCACCATTTTGAGAATCAGCATTTTATTCAATTTCAGCCACTATTTTTGAGCTGTCAAACGAAAACATTAATCTCAAAATGATGGATCATGGCACAAGAAAAAGAAGTGAAAGAAAAACCGAAGCGGACGCGCAAAACGCAGAAATCCGCCAAAGAAAAGCCCTATGTGGAACAAATCAACGAACTACTGTTTGTCCACAACAAGGAGGACCCCAAAGCCGGTGTGCAAGCCGTCAGCGAAATTGACGGGGAAGGAAAGGTCAGGACGGTTCCTGCAGAAGAAAAGAACGAAAACTCCTTTCTGAAATTCGAGAAAAACTCCAGTATCCTCGAAAACTTCATCAAGAACTTCTGGAGCCAGTTCAAGGAACCTACACATTTCCGGCTCATACAAATGACCGTCCATGATTACAAGCAGAACAAGCAGGCAATCAGGGATTTGTCACAAGGCAAGGAAACGGACGCAGTAAAAGAGTTCCTCAAACGCTACGAAATCCGACCAAGAGAAAACAAGGAACAGAGTAAGAACGAAAAAGAAACAGAAACAATGGCAAAGAAACAAAAAACAAACCCACAGGAACAGGCACCACAACCGACAGTTTCAACAGAACAGCCGCAGGAACAGCAGGCACCACGCTACCGTTATGACGAGAACATGGTAAACTGGGACGCACTGGAAAAGATGGGAGTCTCCAAAACTTCCCTCGAACAGCAGGGACTGCTGGATTCCATGCTGAAAGGATACAAAACCAACAAACTGGTTCCCCTGACACTGACGCTGACAGGTGCCAGGGTCAAACTGGACGCACGCCTCTCATTCATCACCATGCCGGACGGGCAGATCGGTCTGGGTATCCACGGTATCCGCAAGGAACCGGAACTGGAAAGGCCCTATTTCGGGCACATCTTCACGGAAGAGGACAAGAAGAACCTCCGTGAGACAGGAAACATGGGACGCGTGGCGGAACTGAACCTGAACGGGGGTTCCTATACACCCTGTCTCATCTCCATTGACAAGAATACCAACGAGCTGGTTGCCGTACGGCAAGAAAACGTATACATACCAAGTGAAGTGAAAGGCATCAGGCTGACAGCGGATGAAATAAACGCGCTGAAGGAAGGACAACCGGTATATGTGGACGGAATGATCTCAAAAAACGGAAAGCCGTTCGACGCCACACTCCAATACAGCGCGGAACGCAGGGGGCTGGAATTCATCTATCCGGAAAGCAAGGGGTTCAACCAGCAGAGCCTGGGAGGCGTACAACTTTCACCCAACCAGATCAAAATGCTCAGCGAAGGACATACCATCCTTGTAGAGGATATGAAACGCACCGACGGAGCGCTGTTCTCCTCTTTCGTCACGCTGGACAAGGTGACCGGCCGACCGCAATATACACGACATAATCCGGAGAACGGGGAAATATACATCCCGAAGGAAATCTGCAACGTGCTACTGACTCCCGAGGACAAGGAGGCGCTGCGCAAGGGACAACCCGTCTTCCTTGAAAACATGATCAACCGCAAAGGGGAAGAGTTCTCCTCCTTCGTCAAACTGGACATGAATACGGGCAGGCCGCAATACTCGCGTACACCGGACGGTTTCAGCGAGCGCCAGGTGCCGGTCGTTCCGGCGGAAGTATACGGGCATGTATTCACGGCACAGGAACGGGCCAACCTGCAGGACGGAAAAGCCATACTCGTATCGGACCTGAAAAGCGCCAACAACAAGACATTCAGTTCCTACCTGAAAGTGAACGCAAATTCCGGACAGCTGCAATACTTCCAGGAAAACCCGGACATACGCCGCAATACAGCCCGGCGTGCCGCACAGGCGGACGACACGCAAAACCGGCAGCAGGAACAGAAGAAAGGAAGCAGACAGGCCGTATAAAAAGAATACAAAAAAGAATCATTAACCATTCATCAGAAAAAAAGGCATGAATCAGAATGACAACCGGATATTCAGAAAGGAAGACCTTGACTGGAAAGAACTGGAGACCATCGGTATCCACAAAGAAGAACTGGAAAAAAGCGGGGACATGGAACTGCTCCTGCAAGGGGAGGAAACGGAAACCGTCCCATTGAAAATCCGCACTTCCGCACTCCGCTTAACAATGGACGCCACCCTCAGGATCACGGTGGGGACGGACGGAAAGCCGGTAATGGAAATCAACGGGATCAGTCCCGAAGCGGAAAGCGAAGCCGGCGGATAATCCCTGCCCCATACAGACAGAATCAAAAGTATACACAATTTCCCCGTACCGGTTTTATTGCGAAGGTACGGGGAACATCAAATGGAAAAAGATCATGATTGCGATATTGACAGACAAGCCCAATGTGGGAAAAGAGATAGCAAGAATTCTGGGAGCACATACCAGAGAGGACGGATACATGAGCGGGAACGGGTACATGGTGACATGGACCTTCGGCAACATGCTTTCACTGGCCATGCCGAAGGATTACGGGATGGACCGCCCGGAACGCGGGGACTTCCCGATAAATCCCGCCCCCTTCAGACTGATGGTAAAACACATCAAGACCGATACGGGATGGATACCGGACATCAACGCGGTCCTCCAGCTGAAAGTGATCGAAAAAGTATTCGACGCCTGCGAAAGTATCATTGCGGCCACCGACGCCTCCCGGGAGGGGGAAATGGTGTTCAGGTACCTTTACCGGTATCTGGAATGCAGGAAATCCTACCGCCGTCTATGGATCTCGTCACTTACGGACGAAGCCGTGCTGGAAGGAATGGACAACCTCAGGCCCGGCAGCCTGTATGACCACATGTTTCTGGCAGCGGACAGCCGCAACAAAGCGGACTGGGTACTGGGACTCAACGCCAGCTATGCCCTCTGCCAGGCGACCGGAACGGGAAACAACTCACTGGGACGGGTGCAGACACCCATACTGGCAGCCATAAGCAGCCGTTACCGTGAACGTGAGAACCACATTGCCACGGACACCTTTCCGGTTTTTATCAGCCTGTGCAAAAATAACACCCTGCTCAAAATGCGCTGTACGGAAGAATTCACAGACCGGGAGGCGGCTGCACGGCTTTACAGTGACTGCAAACTGGCCGGACATGCACGCGTCACCGCTGTCAGCAGACAGGTCAGGGAGATAGAGCCTCCAGCCCTCTACAACCTGACCGAACTCCAGAAAGACGCCAACAACTATTACGGAATGACTGCCGGAAAATCGCTTGAAATCGCACAGAAACTTTATGAGAAGAAACTGATTTCCTATCCGCGAACTGCCGGACGTTTCCTTCCACGGGACGTTTACGACAAACTGCCCCGTATCATGGAGAAAATCCTGAACAGGAAGGAATTCCGACCGTATGTCAGAAGCATGGGGATCAACATATTCGACCTGCCGGACAAGGTAGTCGACGAAGGACAAGCGGCGGAACACCACGCCATCATCATTACCGATACATATCCGGAAGGATTAAACCGGGAAGAGATGCAGCTGTACATGATGATTATCGGACGGATGCTGGAAGCCTTCATGCCCGTATGCAGGGCGGAATACACCACTGTGGATGCCGTATGTGCCGCACGAAATTTCCGGTGTCATGCCTGCCGCATCATTGAAAAGGGATGGTTCGGCATATTCGAAAGAGAAAGCGTCATTGCAGGAAGGGAATACGGCTTCTCCCCCATCCCGCAACTGGAAAACGGGGAGACGGCCGCTGTTACCGGATGCAGCCTGATACACAGGAAGGACCTGACCGTATCCGCATATACCGACGCGGAACTGATCACCTACATGGACACTGCCGGACTGGGAACGGCGGCCACGCGTACAGGAATCCTGCAGACCCTGATTGACCGCAAATATGTACGTTATTCAGGCAAATACATCATCCCCACACGAAAGGGGCTTTACATATATGAGACGGTACGGAACATGAAAATAGCGGAAACCGCACTGACTTCGGGCTGGGAGGCGCAACTGGCACGAATGGAAAGGGGAAAGCTTACACAGGAAGAATTCATGAAAGGGGTACTCAAACTCTCGAGAGAGGTAACGGAAGATATCTTCCGGAAATGTGAAAGATAGAAGCTATATATAGGAACGGGAAATGCAGGCTGAAAAGTCTGCATTTTTTATTTATCAGACATCTGTTATGCCGCTTTTAGGCGGCAAAGGTACCGGATTACCCCGTATTCGTGTCAAGGCAGCCCTGCGGGCCGGTCGGCTGAAAGAAAATCATCCTCGCTGTGCTCCGGTATTTTCTTTCGCCAAGCCTTGACACAAAAGGGCAATCCGGGGGAAGGAGGCCTGTAAAATCGGGAAAACAGATCCCGAAGAGATAATCATACACTCATAAAAACAACAAGGACATGAAACAGAAATCCATCGCAAGCATCTGCAAGCCAGCGGTCACACTGCTGGCAGCCGCAGTAATAATCCTGCTATGCCGCAAAGGCATAATTCCGGTACATACCATCCTGTTACTGACAATAGCGGAAAGCATAATCCGTATTTTGCTAAAACTCCTCCCGTTCCTGGCGACAATTCTCACCATTCTGATCCTTATCGGAATGTTATTATAAACCCTTAAACTACAAATGAAATGGAAACAAGAAAATTCACCCCGTCAGCTCCGGTCGCACCCGCACTGTGGCCGACAACGCGAAGCATCAGGCCTGCAAAGAGAAGATTTCCCAATACGATTGATGAGCCCAGAAATATCGGGTATTATCTCAAGCCACTGCTTGACATCACGAAGCGACCGGACAGAGACGAAATTCTGAAGACATATCTCAAGGAAACCTATGTATAACAATAAAAAACAACCATTATGTTTTTCCAATCAATTTATCAGATGATGTCGGCAGGCACAGACCTAAACATCAACATCAGGAGAACGGACGGAAAACTGTCCGTAGCGGTAATACCCAGACGTACAACACTCAAGGATGAAGCCGGACAGGCCATCGTGCCGCTCATACTCAACGGCACCCCCATGGAACTGGACGGACAATTCCTGCAGATCATCACCACACCGCTGCAGAAAGCGCAGGGAATCCTCACCAACCTTGAAACCTTCGAGCAACAGGCACGGCTCGCCGCAACACAAGGCAAGGCGGCCGGAACCGCCAACGACAAGAAGACAAAAGAGGCACGTGAAAAACAGGAAAAGATGGAAAAACTCCTCAAACGTGCGGAGGAGGCGTTCACGGCAGGAAGATACTCGGAAGCGACAACCTGCTTCAGGCAGGCCAAGGTACTCGCAGATACGGACAGGCAGAAACAGATAGAGGCAAGGATACAGGAAGTGCAGAAGGAGTCGTCACAGGGCTGCCTGTTTCCTGAAACGGACACACAGCCGCTTCCACAACAGCCGCCCGCAAACGGTACGGCGAACGGTAACCGACCTGACGGACAAATGCGGATGTTCACGTCACAACCGCCACAACAGCCTGTACAGCAGGCAATCCCGCAACCGGTACAACAACCGGTGCCCCGGCCGCAGATAGTACAGCCGCAGCCCGTACCACAATATTATCCGGGAACACCGCAACCACAGCCAATGTACGAAGGATACTGCCGGAATCCCGCAAACGGCAGTCCGCAACAAACAGCGGAACAGCCCAAACATACTTCCTCCAGCCCGGCGGACAGTACCCACAGACACAACCATGGCAACAGCCGCAACCCGTCCCCCTGCAGCCGCAGGCAACCGTCATACAGACAACCCGGGAAAATACGGGCAGGGAATACCAGTCACCGCCACAACCGGCCGCAGAAGCGCTCACTTTTGACAAGGACGATGAAAGTGACAGGGAACTGTTGCGTGAAGACCCGTATGCGGAATACATAGACTTCCCGCAGGAATGCCGCATGAAGGACGAGACACAGGCGGAGCTTATATGTTGTTAAACCATTAAAACTTTAAATAATATGGCACTTGATATCAAAGGACTCAAAAGAGTATTCATCCTGAAAAAAGGAAATGACACCCTGACACTGGAAGATCCGGACAGCAGAATGTCCCTTTCCGAAGTGACGGACTTCTATTCCATGAACTATCCGGAACTGACCACGGCACCCCTGCACGGGCCGGAACTCGAAGAGGACCGCGCGGTATACCGGTTCAAAACCACCATAGGAACGAAAGGATAAGCCATGGCAAAGAAAACAAACCCTAAGAAAAAGGAGGAGACAACATGCAGACAGTTATCGGAACTACAAACGGAAGACCTGGCACGACTTATTATCAGCGAGGCCGGATGCACAGACATCAGCCGGGGAACCGGCAGCAGAAAGAAAAGAAGGCTGCCGCCGGCAGGAACCGTAATGATTTTCTAACGGGGAGAATTCTCCCCGTTACCCCCGATTACTGTATGGAGATCCGCGCGGGAGAGAAAATCAATCTTACGACAAGGGAGAATTTTGGTTTCCTGTACCGATCGGCACTCAGATACAGCGCACTTGTCGGCCTCAGGCTTCCTTTCCGTCCGACCGGGAAATCACCGAGGATGAACATCGTCAAACTGTACCGGGCAATGGACACCATACTCCCGGAGCATGTCAACCTGGAAGAGGAGAACGGAAGGCTGTACTTCTGCCTCTACCGGTTCCATGAGTGGCCGGAATATAAACTGTTCTGGATACCGCTGGAATTCACGGAGAGACTGCCGGAGAAACTCGGAAAGATAGCACTGGAATTTATCCGGCAGCTCGCCCGGCACCATGGCATACCCAAAAGCACGGATACCAGCTACCACGAAATGGCACACGATTACCTGGAAGACTACAGGCTCTACGACGAAGAGGCGACGGCAGGAGAGATCAGACGCAAGGCCGCACTTGCCAGACTGTATGAAAAAGGGAAGGCGCACCGTATACTGAAGAGAATGGACAATCCAAAGGGATTTCTTGCGGATCTGGAGGGGGAAATACGGAAATACCATACGAAGAAGAACAATGAGCGGGCATTGCTGGAACTGCTCACGGAAGGTACGGCATACATTTCATACGGCAGCCCGAGCATCATGCAATACTCCTACGACTGGGCATACGAGAAGGCAGCAGATTTCAGGCCGGTGGGACTGGATACGCAGATAATGGTCACCTGGTCGGTAAAGGACGCCATGAACGACGAAATGGAAAGCTATTTCAACTCGGACTACCAGGAATCATATGTGATCACACCCGTCACGACATTCCACCTGACACCGGACACGGAAAAGCCTTTCTCCATGGATGACTTTCCGGAGCGGTTCTCCCATTGGCTCGAACGCTTCACAAAACTCATTACAAACAACTTCTAATAAAACAGGAAAATGAATGAACTGACAAAACAGATGCAGCAAATCATGCATCCCAGAGCGGTACTTGTCGCCTATGAATGCGAAACGACAGGTTACTCAACCCCGCGAAGTTATCTCGAACTCAGGCCCGTCAATGAGAAAGGACGGATGGGGGCCGGCATTCCGGTAACCTATGAGTTCATGAACTCACTGGTGGAATCATACACGGAAAGCATGAGCGGAATCCCGCACGGACGCATCCCCGGGAACATGCTCCTGTGCGACTCTAGAAAAGGGCGCGAAAGGTACATATGGTACAATCCGCCACAGAAGAGAAAAATGTACTTTCAGGACGGGCTGCACATTACAGACGGGACATTCAACGTACCGGGCGTCATCTACGTGATGGAAAGGGAATGCATGGACATACACGCCTTCAAGGGAGCAATCCCCGAAGAGCGGACAGAACTGTATCTGGCGCCGTTCTTCAATGTAGCCGGGGCGAACGTCTGCCTGGGCAGCTCATCGCTAAAGAAACCGCAGGACATGGATTTTCTGGAATTTCAGGAATACTGGGAAAAGCGTTTCTGGATGAGCGAGTTCTCACATTTGGGAGGTAACAGGAACCCGACCCGCAGCAACCTGGTTTCCGTAACGGAACATGCACGGAACAATCCGTTTGATTACAGCGAGTTACAACAATCCGGGAAGAAACTTAAAGACATACTGGCATGAAAAAGATTCATTACACGGACAACTACCTGCTGAAACCCTACCATCCCGTCACCATCCATGTTGCGGGTGCAGGGGGCACGGGATCACAGGTCATAACCAATTTGGCACGCATGAACGTCGCGTTGCAGGCACTGGGACACCCGGGCCTACATGTCACCGTATTCGATCCCGACATTATTACGGAAGCCAACATAGGACGCCAGCTCTTCAGTGAGATGGAACTAGGGCAAGGCAAGGCGACGGCGGCCGTCACACGCGTCAACCGTTTTTTCGGAACAACATGGACGGCGGAAAACTGCCGCTATCCCGTACGGAAAACACAGGAAAACGGAGATGACAGGACAAAGCCGGCAAATATCATCATCACCTGCACCGACAATACCCGCTCACGACTGGAACTGTGGAGATTCCTGAAAAAATACAGGGAGACCTCCGTAAACAATGAAAGGGCGGTTTATTACTGGATGGATTTCGGGAATGCGCAAACCACCGGGCAAGTCTTCATAGGTACTGTCCGCAACAAGATACGGCAGCCGGCATCAAAAGAATTCATGCCGGTACCCGGAATGAACGTCATCACCGAGGAGGTGAACTATTCCACAATAGAAGAGAAGGACTCCGAACCGAGCTGCTCACTGGCGGAAGCACTGGAAAGACAGGACCTGTACATCAACTCCATACTGGCACAAGTCGGCTGTGACATCCTATGGAGGATGTTCAAGGAAGGAAGAACCCTGTACCGGGGAGCATATATCAATCTGGACACACTCCGGGTTAATCCGATACCGGTATAAGCCATGTGAAACAGACAGCCGCCCTTGCCGCCAACAGTTGCTGCGGCAAGGGAAGCATCGGTATTTTTTTCAATCCGTATAAAACCGGAACCGGATTCAGGATTTAATCCGCACTAATCCGGCAACACCCTTCCCCGTTCTAACCAGTTCGTATTTCTCAAGCCTTTCATACAATTTGCCGAGCGTCCTGCAGCCATACCTTTTCACTTTGAATTTGGGCATCAGCTTCTTCAGCACCCCTCCAATCAAAGACAAGCTGACCTCCGCCTTACCGTCAGCAGCCTGTTCAAAAGCCTTGTCAAAGTATTCCATATCTCTTTGAATAAAAAATTCAGGTGTATTTTCCTGAAAAGGCTTCTCCTCCTTCCGGTCAGCCAATAGAAACTCAGTACAGGAACGTACCAGTGCCGCCGGAGTCTTTCCCTCCCCGTAACCGAGGACCGTCAGACCACTCTCCCTGATACGTTGTGCCAGCAGGGTATAATCCCCGTCACTGGCGACCAGACAAAAACAACCGACCCGCCCCTCATGAAGGATGTCCATCGCATCCATAACCAACGCGATATCCGTCGTATTCTTTCCCGGCACAAAAGAGGAAGCCTGCACCATCCTGAACGAATAATCCCTTGCCGCATCCTTCCAACCGGAAAGGGATTTTTTAGTCCAGTCACCATATATACGTCTCACAACGGCAGCACCATAGCGGGATACGAACCGCATCACATCTTCCATCTTCTCGGAAGAAGCATTATCGCCGTCAATCAAAACCGCGACAGACAAATCTTTTTCTTTTTTCATACCGAATCCTTAAGCTGCAAAAATATAACAGGTTCCCGCAAATATAAATAATTGAACCTATTTTTTCTTTCCCCTATGCCGCAAAAAATCCTGTATTTCCGAACTACGATAAAAATTCTTCCCGTTCTCGTCCGTCTGGTAGTAGCGGATAAGCCCCTTTTCACGGTAACGGGCAATGGTCCGTTGCGGCACGCCCAGAAGTTGCGCAAGGTCACAGTTATCCAGCAAGGTGTCGCCGTCCAGGCAGTCTTTCAGGCGGTTCATACGGTCAAGTTTCTTTTCAAGGCGATTAAAACCTTCCACCATAGTCATGATCATTTTCTCAAGTACCTCATTATCTATATACATCATGGCATATCCTCCATTGTTTTAAAAAGTGATTACCTGAATACTCTTCCTGTGCGCACTACAAGAGTATATTACACTATAATGAAAATTACATGCCGGATTCAAAAAAACGAATCCATCTTTTTACATAACATTCTAATTCACAAAGAAATATAAAATAAAAAATTACAAAAAGCACTGTAAAATGTAATCCCGGATGTTGTAAAGTCCGGGTACAATTTGTAAATACGACTTACAACTCGACCAGCTATCCGTGAAATCTGACGACATCTGCTGACACCTGTAGTCAGAGACTTGGAGACAAACATGCCGGCAGTATACCTTTACATCGGACAAAAAATCAAAAGCTTATGGAAGTGATCAGTATCGAAGCCGCAACATTTGAAGAAATGAAGCAGGCGTTAAGCTCAATCATCCGGGATATCCGGACAGGAAGAGGAATACGGCAGGAGGAAAGACTGACGGAATGGATGGATAATCAGGAAGCATGCATTATGATGGATATCTCTCCAAGGAAGTTGCTTACTTTGCGCAGCACGGGAAAAATCCCGTACAGCAGGATAGACAGGAAAATCTATTACCGGAAAAAAGACATCGTCACATACATGGAAGGAGTGTTACAAAAAGGAAACAATTAAACAAAGAAATATGGCACATGACTTACTGACAAAGGAAAGTCCGGAAATTATCCGGTTCTTTCAGGACATTGGACACATCACTGAACTCTTAAGAAGCGAACCGGACAGATACAGACCTATCCTGAACGGTGACAGGTACATCACCGAAGCTGAACTGTCCGAATCACTGAAGATAACACGCCGGACACTGGTTGAACACAGGACAACCGGGCTTATCCCCTATTACCGGCTGGGAGGCAGGATACTTTATAAAGAGAAGGATATTATAAAACTGCTGGATGAAAACAGGCTGGAAGCTTTTTAAAAGCCGGCAGTATAGAAGAGAACGTCTTCGGAAATTTTCCTAAAGACGTTCTCTTCATATATATGCCATTCATTCCAGCATAAATGAATACATTATAAAGTTTTCTGTAATTTTATGCCAATACTATTTGGAGGAATCGAACCTTTTCCATATCTTTGCACCGTCAAAAAAATGACAGCGATAAAGATTGAAATAGTTGAAATTAGAAATATGGCTAATTCAATGGTTTTGATTTTAACGATATAAGATTTAGTGCTGTCTATTAGGACTTTAAAAACAAAGAACTTTAAATGTTCGATTCCTGGTGGCACCACAAAAGTTTACATTAAGCCTTGTAAGTCTACGATTTACAAGGCTTTTTTCTCTTTTAGGACCTCAAAGAGATGTCCACTCCGATCCCCCCTCTAGTTCTAAATCATCTTAGAATGTACCGTTTATACCAAATACTATAAGAAAAATACACTGTTTCATTTCGAATCGCGGACGCAGCGAATCGGTCCTGCCACCGATTTTACATAATAAAAATAGAATTGGTATTCGAATATATGGAATAAGTTATAATCTTTATGGATATGCAAAATGTTCACCCGGTTGTCCGTGTCCGTGGTTGCATTATGGTAGTTCCCGCAACTGTTTGTACGAAAACCTCCTCCATCGCCCACACGTGTCCCCTGTGTCGGGAAATAAGACGTCGGCCCTTCTTTCCAATTCTGCATATACATGTTCATTCCATATCCGTCCGGGAATTTATCGTCATAATTGATACCACTCATAGTTCCCGGATTGAGCCCCGTATTTGTAAATTCGAACCACAATTCACCCGAGGCAACCCTCCAGCCTGTGGGGCAGGGATCGAAAATGGATTTTTCTGTTCCGTAGTTATCGTATATATGTACATTATTATTCTGGTTAATTGTATAGGCCTTCATTCCATCGGAGGCCGGCTCCAGTCCACCCCAAAGCTTATTGTCGCTTTCTCCTACTGGACACCAGTCTCCATTATTGAAATAGTTACTCTTTAGTTGTACATAACTTTCATTCCGGTTAACGTCGTTCGTTCCAGTGATAAAAACTGTGGGATTGGCGATGGCATGTCTGACAGCTCCAGTCAGAGTGCTTCCAATTACTGAATGGAACAGTTTGCTTTCATCGGTAGTGGATGTTTTATGCACTTCAATCTGGTTGGAGTTATCATAATGCTGATCTGTATGTTCGTCGCTATAATCCTGATGCTCACTTACAATATTGCGTAAAGGAGGGAACGGGTCTTTTCGTCCCCATTGATACAACATGCCGAAAGCCTGCGTCATTTCATCCGGATACCGATGGAGACCAGTTCCTAGACCTTTCTGATTTTCCGCCAATGCACCGAGGTTGCATGACATGACAGCATAACCCTGAATACGCGGCTTCTCAGGATAGATACCATTATTATCCCAGTCGTATGTGTAATAAGTAACAGCTCTGCCGAGATTGTCCGGCTCGTGGTCTGCAACCCAGATGTGCCAAGACCATAAAATGTCTCCCTTGCTATTGTAAGCACCGATCAAGGCATTACCTTGCTTTTGCGTTCTAACATAGACTTTCTGATGAATGTCACCTGTATTCTCACCGAGTTGCACCAATGTTCCATCCGTATTATCACCGATGCAGTCTTTGGTCTGCCAAATAATGCCGACTCGGGCTATTTTCAGATTCTCATCATAAGGACTTAAATAGTCGGCAATATTATATCCGCCTCCTGTCTCTATGCGGTAATAGGGCTCAAAAGAAAGGAAACCGTCTGGCTTTACAACAAAACAGTTGGACGATGGATTGTTTTGACCTTTCTCTCCTGTGATAGTCAACGTCATACGATAAACTTGGTTTCGTTGTATATTAAAATTATCAAATGAGTTTCCTCCGGGATAAGCTGCATAGAGATATCTTTCACCACCAATTTCAGTGGTTACATCCACCACAAGCGCATTGGAGGGAGCGGCATCAGACTTACTACCACCCTGAACATCTATTTCCCCTTGCAGGTTTTCAGGAACATAGAAAACAGCCCACTCTTTATCTTCACTCTTTTCCAAATCCGAAGCGGCAAAGGCTATGGAACTGAATGTCGTTCCATCAGGAAATGGAACCGCATCCATCGGTTCTCCATTTCCATCACCGGCTAATGTCTCTATCCGGCAAATATTCGGAATTTGCCTTACATTGACATTATTCAGTTCCATCTCCGCTTTCAGCATCTCTACCTTTACTTTGAGCTTGGCATACATACGTGTGACTGGCACCGTGACCGTAATACCTGTTGTTACCTCTACCTCCTCACTTGCTCCGTCCATTGGTATCGACACCTTATCTATCGACCGCAACGGAAAAGCGGTGGGTAAAGTCTGCTTCTTCAGTTGTTCCAGATTCCTAAACTTTTGCCATGAAGCATCCGTTCCATCGTTGGCCCAATTGTCATAGCCCGTATTAGTTACGACATATACGAGGGACGGAACCCCGGCTTTCAGATATACGGGCAGGTCTTGTAACGTTGCCTGGTCAGTAACAGTATAGTAACGCGGCTTTATCAACAGTTCTTTCGTTGCCGCATCGTACTGGAACACCCAGATATTGTGTATCTCTTTTTCTTCCGGAGTCTCATTCTCAGGGATGCTGCTTGGTATAGACGCCCTTGTCTCTGCCTGTGCTTCAACGGAAAATGTATTGACGGATAAATTCAATTCGGCTTCCGTCAATTCACCCTCATCAAGGACTCCTCCGCTTGTTCCACTTGCCTCCGGTTGCAGTTCTTCCGTGCAACTACTCATTGCGATAGCTGCCAATAGAAGTATGAATAATAAAAAGTAATGTTTCATATCAATCAAAAGTATATTCGTTGTCATAAGCATATTTCCATTCTTGCACGTTCACCGTGAGCCTGTTGTCGCGAACGGTGATGGTGAAACGATAGAGGTTGTTGCGGGAGATGTCGAAACGCTTGGCATTGTCGGCATTATCTGTCTTTCCGTTCTCGTCGTAACTTGCGAAATAGACTTTATACGGTTCGTCCTCACCGGTCTGGACATCGAGCCTAACCTCAATGCACGAATATTTGTCGCCCGCGTCGATGTTCTGGTATTCGAGCAGATAAGCAATCCATTTCTCGTATTTATTTCCATCAGTACCTGTCCACTGGCTTGCGAAACGGAAATTTTGTATTTTATCTTCCGCATCGTTGCTATTTTCGACGAGGTGCAATCCGCTGACGTAATCGCTATTCCACTCACCGCTGTGATCGTAGTCGCCCTGTGAAAAAACGTCTTTCGGGGCACAATATCCCTTTTTATTATAACGACGAATTTTCACTTCACTGAACGACAAGTCGAAATGGTCGTCCGTCTTGAGCATTACCTCCACCTTTGCCACGGCACGGAGCAGAGTGACAGACTCGGACAACAATGTGACCTCTCCGGACTTGAACTCTATATTATTATATTCGTGGACACCATAGAAAGGAATCAGTCGTTCCGGTCCCAACTCAAAAGAAGAAAAACAATCGAACTGCCCCCATCCGGCATCGCAGATATCAGCAAGCAGCGTTTCTCCAGTCTTCATCGTATCGTCGCCGTATTGCGGCCAGTTGGCAAGCACGACCATCTTGAAGTTTTGGTGATTGACCAAAGCGGCGGGTGCCTTGCCAAGTACACTGTAATCCCTGTAATCGCTTCCTTCAGCCGCCACAAAACCATCCGGCTCGAAACGGGCGATGAACTTATTGTCGGAGGTAAAGAAATAAATCCTGTAGTTGTTATTCTCTACGTCTATATAGTTTTCATAGGTTTCACCAACCTCATAACCTTCACCACTCTTCAGGCTTCTTGTGGGCAATCTGAAACCGATGCTGAGAGCTGTTTCTTTATCGGATATGCCAAAAGCCTCCGTGTCATGACTACACGAGGTACCCCACAACACAAGGAGCATCAGAGTCCCTGTAACGATATGTCGTACCACATTCTTCATTTACATTCCTCCTATTATAATTCGCTGTTTTGCAGCATTACTTTCCAAGAATTGATATAAATGTAGGCATTGAGCCAACGGTCACCTTCATCAAGGAAGAACACCATGTCATATACGTCCTGCCTGTCAAGGTACTCTTGGTCGTCCATATCCCGGTTATAAAAACCTTTCACAAGCAAGGCATAGTCGATAAGGGGAATGGAGAAAACCGGCTTTCCTGTTTCTTTATTGGTCACGGTGAGTCGTGTCTCCTGCCCTTTCACAAGCCGCGGCACGGTCAGTTCGGCTATGGCCGCGCTGAAAGTGGCGCGAGATACGGCCTGTGTTTCTTCGGGCTGGGTATCCATACCCGCTTCCCCGGCATCGGTATGCCATGCGTAGAAAGTCACCGGCTCATCGGGCAGCAGTGTATTGTTCCAGTCCATGCTTCCATTAGTGTCGGTGATGGTGAAAACAAACTTGTCTTTATCCACAGCCTCTCCTGAAAGATGCTGCAACACTACTCGTACGTTATTGGTGTTCTTCACCAACGGTACAGTATAAGTGTATGTTCCTTCGGTTTCTCCAAAGGTCTGTTCCGGCAGCCACCCGTGGAACAAGCGGTCGAGGTCTTCGGCAACGAATGCTTTGTTTCCGGTATCGTATTGCCTGCCAAGCGTGCAGGTCAGTTCTTTACCGACAATCGTTTCGGGTATGAAAAAAGAACCTTTGTCGGTAGTGCCACACCAGACAAGCAGGTCGTATTCGCCCGGTTTCACATCTACAGTCATGGCATAGCCATCAGATGCAAGCGCTTCCCCCCGTTCAGTACCTTGCCAAACCACCCTGCCATCTGCATCAAGCAAGTAAAGTGTTACTACGTTCACCTCATGGGCAAAGGCATCGGCAAACTTCATGTTGTAATCGTAACGAAACCTCACCCGATAATTCACCGAGCAGTCGCCCTCACCATCATAGATTAAGCCGTCGCAGGCATATAGCATCGAAGCGCAAGCGATGGCCGCCAGCAACTTGCTGCTCGTTTTTCTTATGTAAAACCGTATATCCATCTGACTTATATTGTTATATTCTATATATGTATACTGCGGAAAAAGCCGCAGGAAATTTTCATTTTTGGTGGGAAATGACAGATACGCCCTTTCCTGTTCCGTCCTCTCTTTGCGCCGGAGCGGAAGCGCTTTTCTAAAACCATTCCATGTGGGAGATACTCCCCCATGAAATGGTTGTCTATAAGATAAAAACTATTTCAAGAAAAATTAAAGTTCCACATTCTGGCTGACAATCTTCCAGGAAAGGATATTGATTTTCGCGCCAACATAATAAGTATCATCGTCCGGATCGTCGCCAGGAACAATTCTTTCACCTTCATCAAAGATTCCCTTGCCTATATTTTCCAATTTGTCAATAGTTACTACATAATGATGATTGCGCACCACACCGTATTTAGCTTCCGGAATAGTTCCATTTTCCACGACTTCATCATTGTTAAGGTGTTCAATAGGAATGTTGTAGTACATCAGTCCGCCATTGTAAGCGACGGCGTCTGCGGAAGCAGCGGCCAAATTTTCGTTAAGAGTGACGATAATTTCATCCGAATAATTAGAGCCGTTCCCTGTATATAATGAGGCTCCATGCTCATTCGTAAATACCACTTTCACTTTTCCGTCGCCCACATTCTCCAACTTCACATACTCTTTGCCAATCTGGGTATATTTTGTATTACCCAGACCATCTTGACCGTCTTCATACCACACGTCCAATTGGTTTTTCGCCTTCAGTACGCTGAGCACATATTCGAGGAAGGAGTCTTGTTTAAAAAGTATACCACTGTAACGCACGAGGTCAAGTGCATTGCCATTTACATCGCAAATCTTGGCTTTCAACAGGATGCTCGTAACAGCAGAAGGGAAATTAGCGGTAACAATAGTGTTGGTATTGGTATTTTCGGCGCAATATGCAAGGGTTTCCAACGCGGTTAAGTCGGTTTCCAAATCAACATAGTTCAAATATTGAGAATTGGCAGGAACTCCTGCTGCATTTTCAGGATAACCGGAAAAGCCGTAGTTGAACGACTTGCCCCAGTGGCTGCGGTAATTACCCGCTCTGTTCCATGTAAAGCCCAAGCCATTATCTGTCCAAGTCGGATCTATGTTCTTGACCATGTATGAATTCTTTGCCGTAGCATTTAATTTCCATCCGAGCATTTCCACATAAAGGTCTTCCGAAGCGATATTACCGCCTCCGGCTGAGTTATCTTCGCCTGCTACAGTGACTTTTATCGGATAACGCCCATTTTCATCCTTTTCGAGTTCATCAGACACATTCAAAGTTACTTTGGCAGCCAGACGCTCCACATATACAGTCACCGCATTAGTAATGGCATCCGCATCCGTCATCGGTTCAAGAGAAAAATGTTCCTCTTTAATCTCCGCCACGAAATACTTTTCCCGATTGGTGTCGGTGTAGCTCGTAGTGCTCATGGTAAAGTAATTGGTGGTGACACTATTAGTGGTTTCCGGATAATAAATGCCTTCCGCATTATTATCCGCAAGCACTGTCTGCATTTCATCGAGCGTATTTCCATACACGAAACCGTTCGGTTTGTTAAGTACCGCTACCATATACTTAGGATAGTTCTTCTTGTCCAGCCCTTTCAGCACAACAACGTTGTTGCCCGCAAATTCAATGTTTCCGGCAGGAGTTGTTGTCGAGGGTGTGCCACTCGTCCAAACATCCCCTTGTGCCACGAATACACCGTCTGCATCATAAAAATAGAAGTAGGCGTTTTTTACGGACTGTTCGTTTATTCCGTACTCAAAGTCACCTTCCGTGGCCCTTGTAAGGGAACCTGCATCAGCAAGGCGAACATTGATGTAAGCCTCATCTCCTGTGAAAACATTCGGTGTATCATTTGGAATGATTCCCAATTCATCGTTCGAGCACGCCCCCAATATAACGCCTACGAACAAACCTAAAAATAATTTATTCATCTTCATAAATGTTTGTAATTCAATTTTGTTAATAATATATTCTCTCATTCATTCTTAATATTTCTCTTTAAGCTGTTCAAGCGTAATACCAGCCTGCTCTAATCCGAGCGATTTCGCCTCGTTCAGATAACGTCGGGCACTGTCGTAATCCTTTTGCCGGATGGCCAATGCACCTCGGGCATAAACAGCTTCGGACGAATCGCCCGCTTTGGCAAGATAACGTTTCGCACCTGTGAGGTCGCCACGGCGCATAGCGGCATTAGCAGCATTCAAATTGGCAATGGTGTCATCCGGGAACATACGTACCGCTGTCTCGAATACCTCAGTGAACTCATCCGTACCGGGTGCATACTCCTGTGCGGCAAGGTAGAACTCGTTCAGGCTTAGTTTTTGCGGTCTTTCACGCATGATTCGTTTTATTTCCTCCACATCACTGTAACTACGGATGGTGTAGGCTATGCGGTAATCGGTATGGCGCAACGCCGGATAACAGTTTTGTAACAGGAAACGGTACTCTACCGGATAGGTACTTTTTATTTTCCACTCTTTGGCATCCGGTTCCAAATTGCCGTCTATCAAAGCGATGATTTCCGTGCGGTGTTCAAGGTTTGACCGCTCCACGTAACGGCGTAATCCTACCCAATCCTCCGGTTCGTAGTCGGTCGTTATTACATCGCCTTCAAATCGGTAGAGTTGCTGTATGTGATTCTTCAATGCAACGGTACGTCCGATAGCCAACTCTTTGTTATGTGCATAAGGACTTTCGGGCGAAGCATAACCTTTCAGCCATACTGAAGTGATGGTTATGTCCATGTCGCTTCGCACGGAGTCAATCGATGACTGTATTTTCCCAAGCTCTACGGTGTTGTGCCGATAGTCCGGATAAATCACCGTTTCGTCCACCGGAAAGGCGATGAATGCCGAGCCTTCGAGTGAATCTCTTTTTTCGATTTGCCCTTGCGGACGTACATATACCAGTTCAGGGAAAAACGCCTCGGTGTGTCGTCCGAGCATACCATCCTGCTCTGCCAGCAAAGTGTTGCAGCATCCATAGTCGCTGCGATGAAGCGAAAGCGCGGAACCGTTCATCCATTCGGCGTATGGTAACAGATTGTGGTATTCGATAGTATCAGGTTTTTCCGAGACCTTATAACTCTTTTCATCTTTCCCCGACAACATACTCTCGCCGTTGCGTACATAGAAGTAATAACGTCTCCTGCCATAAACCCCTACAGATTGTAGGTCTAGCGAGTCGTTGCCATTGACCAACCTTGGTGTAAGAAGTACGGCACGATTATCGTCCACATCAAGTCCTGACAAATCCCAAAGCATATTTATGGCGATGTACCCGCCGTTACGTTCCATTCTAAGGTTCTCTACGGAAACACCGTCCACGATGTCCTGCTTCCGCATGTCGGTTGCGATCTGCGCTTCCGCTACCGCAACTATTCCCCAAAGGGCTGTTAGAATATATAAAATCTTTTTCATCTTGCACACGATTAAAATATATAAACAAGGTTGATTGCCGCTTTCGTCGGCCCTACATAATGGTGCGGCTTATCCGTTTCTATCTTCTTGCCGCACCCGGCACACTGGAAGCGGTCATAGCGTGTATAAGAATAGCCAAAGCCAATTTCCGCCTCCAGGTTCCAATGCCGCCCCAATATCCATGCATAACCATAAGCGATACCTGCGCCGACAAACCAGCCCTGATAACGGTTATCTTTCAGCTTGCGGGCATCCGTGCCGAGAAAATTGATTTTTCCGTCAAAACCTCCGATGTTATACTGTCCGCCATGAATGTGAGCACCCACAAAGTGTCCCGAGAAGCGGTCGCAGAGCCAGTATCTGACTTCAAGTTGAACAGCCCAGTGTTTCCAGTGCCGGTCGTTAGAGAGTATCCACGCGTTGAACTGTCCCGTAACCTCCAGAGTCCATTTAGGTGCTAGTCCGACCTCTATTCCCAGATTTGGATTCAGAAGAGCGTCCGCCAGCACATTACTCTTGACAGCCACGTCCTGAGCCTTAATATCCTGCGTCATACCGATGGTGGCAACGACCAGCAGGACAAACATCCGTTTTATAATTCCATTGTTCATACTTTATGCCTATAATTAGTTTTTGCGTTGCAAATTTTACAGTCCGTCCTTGATAGACAGCCTCAAGAGGTCAGTTGCGATGATCCTGCTTGTTTTGTTTTTGCCCGGCACAAAGAAACAACGTATTTGTTATCACATGATGCCAAAACGTATAAATCATATTGCCAAAATCGTAATATCCAATCTGTACAAATTGCAATTTTGTAATATATATGCCAAATCATCAAAGTCTGGCTCATTTTTAAAGCATACGAAATCATTATTAACAGTTGTAATGCAAATAAATGTAGTAAGTTTGGCTATCTTTGTATACCACAATACCAGTGAGTCTATGAGTGTTTGCCCCGGAAATTTTAACGTATCGGGAAAAGCTGTCATATATACACACTCGGGAAGAATATTTTGAATCCGATTGATATGGGAGAATTTGTCATATATAGCGACCTGATGACCTATATTTTACCGATATTTTGTTCGGCTGTATGTTCGGTCTTTACCCTATTATTGATATGGAATTATCGCAATCTTGCTGAAAGGAAATTAAGGCGGCTCGTGAGTATTTACTGTATTTTGATAGCCGTATGGTGGTCATCTACCTTATGGCACGTACTCTTTGACGATCCAATATTTCTACCAGTCGATATTCCTTTGGCTCTGTCGTATATCTATATTCCCATATTGTTCTATAACATTGTTTATTACTTAACTTATTTAGGGAGTAAAAGAAACTTTTCCATACTGAATTACCTTTGGCCAGTACCTACATTGGCAATTATCCTGATGGCAGTAGCTTGGATATCGCCTTCCGAGGGAGGAACTTTTACCAGATTATCGTTGTTCGAGCAGTATACGGAGCTTTTCTTATCCAACTTTTCACTACGGTTTGTCATAGCGGCAGTCTATATAATTCCGACCGCCCTATTGTTGTCACGGTATTACAAGCATGCAGTGCTCATAAAGGCCGGCAAGGATCGAAAATATCTCAGTATAAAATCATCGAGTTGGCTCATCGTATTTTTCATACTTTCCATCGCTATATGGCTGATTGCTTTTTTGCCCTCGTTATTCGGCACAAGCCAATGGCTTATCCGGCTGAATGCGCTATGCATTATGACTCAAGAGATTTTGCTTACATACCAGACTATCCGCAGACAATATCTTGCTTTCCAAACCACCGATGTGTTTCTTACCAACGAAGAGAAACTTGGGAACAACGGTTTGAATGTCAAACAGTCCCCCACGCCGGCCAATATGCACGGACAGTTAGACAGGGGAACGTTCGAAAACTATATGTCTCAACAAAAACCATACCTCAATCCTGATTTCAAACTAACTGACATGGCTGAGGCGATGGGAGTGAACCGTACTGTCATGTCTAATTTTATCAATCAAACTTACGGCATGAATTTCAAGCGTTACCTGAATTTGCGTCGAATCAAGGAATACCAAACCTTGATAGCGAATCCATCGAACGAACGTAAAAGTCCATACCAGATAATGGCCATGGCAGGATTTAAAGATTCCAGACATTTCCAGCGTGCGATCCAATCAGAAAATACAGATAAAGAGCAGTCTCACGAGGAACCACAAATAAATAAAAAAGGATGAATCAAGATATCGGACGTGCAATAGTTTTCTCAATACCCGTAGTAAGCGCTACGGTCAGCTTGGTAATGATCTCGCTTGACATAACCCGATCTTCCAATACGGTCAACCGGAAGATACATTACGGTATAATCACTGTATACTTTCTGATGATGCTGTATTGGAGCGGAATAGTCATGCATTCCGTTGCCCGCGACACTTTCATAACATACCTGCCTGTTTTCTTTTCTTCGTTCAGTTTTATTCCCGTATTCTTGTACCTGAACACCTATATTATTACGGAAGCAGGCGAACGGAAGAGTTTCCCAATATATCATTTCATCTTTCCGTCTTGTTTAACTATAATTATCTGTATGATTGCCTTTATAGTACCGTTTCAGCAACGGTGGCTAGCTATTTATGATAACGAGGCAAGTCTGACAACCACGATCATCGACCTCACGTTTATTGTCTGTATTTTGCTGAACATTTTATACTCCGTGCTGAGCCTGCTCCGAATAAAGTCATATAAACGTCAGGTAACCGACTATTCCGCTGATATTTACCGGACATCGCTGGATTGGCTGTCATTCATCATCCTTTTCAGAATCGTGCTACAAATTTTGCCGATAGCTGGATTGATATTGGATATCAGGTTGTTCGATAAACTGGGAAATATTTGGGCATTTACAACATTGCCGGCAGTCTTTAACCATATCGTTCTGTGCCTGAGTATCCTTTCGGAGAATTATGTAATAATCGAACCTGTTACTGCCAAAGAGAAGGAAATGAACGTGTTGGGAAATCATGCGCAGCTGGGTAGGGAGCGAGTCGAGAAGTATTTAGAGGATAAGAAACCTTATCTAAATCCGGAATTCAAAATAACAGATATGGCTAGGGATCTTCTTTCCAACCGAAGTTATGTATCGGCTTTCATCAACCGAGAATATGGCGTGAATTTTAACCGTTTCATCAATAATTATCGGTTAAAGGAAGTAGAAAGATTACAGTCGGAGGCCATACAAAGAAAACAAAAAATATCTTCGATGGAGATCGTTATTCATGCTGGATTCAGTAATTATCACAGTTATTTCCGAGCTAAAAAAGCAGTAAAGAACGACCCTGTTTCCACAAATTAAAAAACAGAGAATGTATTTTGAAGGATTGGAACACAAAGAATGGCTGAAATCTACAGAATTGAAAAGGAGATATTATTCAAATCATTTTCACTGTTAACAAATTACACATTCAAATTCATCTTGCAACGAGATAAGTCCATTATATTTGAATGATGTACACCAATAATATATTGGGGAGTAAACTGAATTTTTACATGTACATCGCTGAAAGTCTAAAAAAATAATAGTTCACAAGTATTGCGTATTTAAAATAATAATAATACCTTTGCACCGTTGAATCAAAAAGAGTTCCTATAACAGTGTGTAGAATGATACATTTAGAGTTATTAGGTTTAAAAATCTTACTGATTATCAACTAATTAAGATACTAAACAAGTGGTTTTTCATTATTCCACTTCTTAATCTTAAGCAATCGGAATGTAGCGCAGTTGGTAGCGCACTACGTTCGGGACGTAGGGGTCGGGCGTTCGAGTCGCCTCATTCCGACAAAATAAAGGGTAGCTTTCTGGATTACAGTAAGTTACCCTTTAATTTTATTTAGTCACCGGGACGAAATCGGGACGGCAATGCAAGAAAACACCAACCTATTATATCATGAGAAACAGGATTTATCTCTTTACAGTAGCAGTAGCTTCTTTTATGTGCATCAGTTGTACAAAGACTCAAACCACTCTTTCGGAAAATGAAAAGGCAGTCAATCCTCCTATCATGGGATGGAGTTCATGGAATGCGTTTCGTGTAGACATCAGTGAAGACATTATCAAACACCAAGCTGACCTGATGGTGGAAAAAGGCCTGAAAGATGTCGGATATCATTATGTCAATATTGATGATGGCTATTTCGGAAAACGTGACGACAACGGAATAATGCTTGCAAATGAAAAACGGTTTCCGAACGGCATGAAACCGGTGGCGGATCATATTCACAGCCTGGGAATGAAAGCCGGCCTTTATACCGATGCGGGTAATAGTACGTGCGGTTCCATGTGGGACAATGACACTGCAGGTATAGGAGCAGGTATCTACGGGCATGAACCACAAGACGCCCAATTATACTTTGGCGACTGGGGTTTCGACTTTATCAAAATTGACTATTGTGGAGGAGATGCGCTGGGACTTAATGAAAAGGAACGCTACACTTCAATCCGGAACAGTATAGACAAAGTGAACAAAGATGCTTCCATCAATATCTGCCGATGGGCCTTCCCGGGTACTTGGGCCAAAGACGCAGCAACCTCCTGGCGTATCAGCGGTGATATTAACGCACATTGGGGCTCATTAAGATATGTAGTCGGCAAGAATCTTTACCTGTCTGCCTATGCCGGCAATGGACATTACAATGACATGGACATGATGGTTATCGGATTCCGTAACGACAGCAAAGTAGGCGGTCAAGGTCTTACCCCGACAGAAGAAGAAGCTCATTTCGGTTTATGGTGTATCATGAGCTCTCCTTTGCTTATCGGATGTAACCTGGAAAACATACCGGAGTCTTCTCTCGAACTGCTGAAAAACAAAGAATTGATTGCCCTCAACCAAGACCCGTTGGGTTTGCAAGCATACGTAGCGCAACATGAAAATGAAGGTTATGTACTCGTGAAAGATATTGAACAGAAACGTGGAAACGTACGTGCTGTGGCTCTCTACAATCCTTCCGATACCGTATGCAGTTTCTCCGTCCCGTTCTCTTCATTGGAATTTGGAGGAAATGTAAAAGTACGTGATCTCGTAAAACATAACGATTTAGGCAGCTTCTCTGGCACATTCGAACAAACGCTTCCGGCACACAGTGCCATGTTCCTCCGCATGGAAGGCGAAACACGTCTGGAACCGACTCTGTACGAAGCAGAATGGGCTTACTTGCCTCTTTTCAACGACCTAGGTAAAAATCCTAAAGGTATTCTTTATGCCAATGACAAAGAAGCTTCCGGCAAAATGAAAGTAGGTTTCCTGGGTGGACAACCGGAAAATTATGCCGAATGGAAGGAAGTGTATAGCGAAGATGGCGGACGCTACAACATGACTATCCATTACTCATACGGTAAAGGACGCCAAATAGAACTGGATGTCAACGGCATTATTACCAAAATAGATTCTTTGGGAGAGGATAATAACCATAACGAAATCACAGTTCCCGTTGAACTAAAAGCAGGATATAACACCATTCGCATGGGTAATAGTTACAACTGGGCACCGGATATCGATTGTTTCACTCTGACAAAAGCATTGTAATAACCATATAAAAAAGGAGTAAAATATGATAAATACATCTTTACTCCTTTTTTAATCTATATGCCAGTTTATTCTATCATCGTCACACAGGCTTTTTCGGTCAAAGTTACCTGTAATTTGGCATCATCCTTTTCAGGAATCCAAAACATACGTTTGCACTCTCCTTTTTGAAGTTTCACATTCCCATTGTGACCTGTCAAGTATTCCGTATCAATCCGACATTCTTGCACATTTACAGACCAATTATCCATCATATTCAGATTCAAATGCAGATTATTGATCTTACCACTCTGAAATTCCACATTCCTGCCACTCCTGGCAACATGCAAAGCTCTAAAATCGCACGAATCCACTTGCATAGAATTAGAAGTATTAATGGAAAGAGAATCCTTTGTCAAATTTTTAAGAACAATCTTTTGCATATAAATATCATTTACAACACATTCCACTTCTTGCGTCAGATTCAGTTGCATGTCTCCCGTTATCATCGCTACATATCTGGCTTCCTTTAACTCTTGCAGGAGTTTATCCAGCGGATAGTCCAAAAGAATTTTCAACGTATCCCCCATGACAGTCATTTTCAGATAGTCATTTACTTTCTGCGAACAGGAAAATTCATTTTTCTCTCCTTTTGAAGGCAGCACTCGCAAAAAAGAATTTGCCAGCCAGACACTACATTCTTCTGTATGCATCTCCGTTTGAGCAAGCCATATTACCCGGCAAGCCGGGATTTCTTTGGTTAGCTGCTCTCCTTGCAGATTTATTTGATTGGAAAAGTGCGGCCTCCCCAGACAATACATCACAAACATTCCGCCTACCAGCACACAAAGTCCGGCTACAAAAAGCCCAATTAATATATAAGTTGTACGTTTCATAATATTTGTTTTACTTTTCTTTTTTACAAAATTCCCGGTACATATCGGTTATCTCTTTGATAGGAATATCCAGTGTCTTAATCTGCTTGAAGAAGTAATCCAGTTCTTCTTTCAAAAAAGTATTCTTCCGCAAAGAATGAATCAGTTCCCTTGCACCGGTAGAGACAAAATAACCAATGCCGCGTTTATTATAAATAATATTCTGTGACTGAAGATAATCAAATGAGCGCATCACTGTATTGGCATTTACTTCCACAATAGCGGCATATTCTCTGACAGAAGGGATGCGTTCCTCTTCCCCAAATTGCCCCAGAAGTATCTCATCACAGATCCTATCAGCGATCTGCAGATAAATAGCTTTACTTTCTTTAAAATTCATAGGCTAGAGTATTACATACGTTGAATAATCTCGGACTCCTTAAAACGAAAAAAGGCAAGTACCCAATTAACCAATGCAAAAAACATAAAGGCTATGGTTCCTAAGGTGAAAACTTGTTGCTCCGTGAAAGAAGAAAAAATATAGCCGTAATCTTTATTGTTGTTTCCATGAAATAGCATATTACCCGTCAACATTCCCATCAATACATAAATCAGAACAATGATTGTAACCGAAACAAAAGTTTTAAGAAAAGAGTTCTTCGGCCAAACAGAACTACCTAATACGAACAATGACTGCACAAAGCAATATATAGAAAGGACTAATATCAACTGATACGTTTCATTGAATAAAAACCACCGTTTCCCGCTACCGACTAAATCTCCCAGATTGACAGGGAGTATCACCTCTTTTACCTCCGGATAGATAAGCGAATAAACCATTACTCTTGTATAATCAGCCAATTTAAAAGCAATCAAAAAAACAACTAAAAATACGATAGTTGATATCAGCCAACGGGAAAAAAACTTCTCGAAAGGAGTGGACGGTGTCATTAATGTGGATAGCCGACTAGTCTTATTCTTCATCTTCTCCATCACCAGCGATGCACTTAAGCACCCGAAAACAAATAGAAACCACAAAAAAGCCATCAATATAAATCCCCATGCAGGATCGGTATTTGCATGACGAATAAAATAAACCGAATCGTGATAATTATATTGAGTATATCCGTTCCAAACCAATACCACCGCCATCACTCCATACATCAACACCATACGAAGCACATTCGATCTCCAACTCTCTACCATCTCCTTACGGCAAAGATTCATAAAACGAGGCAAACTGAAAAAAGTATCTTTCATCATCGTCTTTTATTTTTGAGTGTGAAACAATCGGGCTATCTCTTCAGGAGCAGCCAACGTAGCATTAAAAAGAAGTTCCAGATTTAATTCCGATTCTTCCTGTTCTTCGTTAGGAAGTATCAGGTAATTCCCCTGGATAGTAGGGATTGCGAAAAGAGCATTTTTCGCCAGTTCCCGATTGTCACTCTCCACAAAGAAGAGTTTGTCGCAAATATTACTTGTAGATTCATCCAGCAACACACGGCTGTCATCCATAATCAATACATGGTCGAGCACCTTATCAATGTCACGAACCTGATGCGTAGAAATTACAATCGTCTTATCATCCGACATGCCCGATGCTATAAACTTACGGAACTGACTTTTACCGGGAATATCCAGTCCGTTGGTCGGCTCGTCCATCAACAAAAGAGAAGTGTTTGTAGCAAGCGCAAAGCTCATGAATACTTTCTTTTTCTGTCCCATAGAAAGTGATCCGAGATCAATATCTATATCCATTTCAAAATAATGGAGATATTTAATCATCTCCTCCTTGCTGAAACGGGGATAAAAAGGACTGTTCAACTCCACATAGCTAACCAGAGAGACTGAAGGTAATTCAAACTCTTCGGGAACTAAAAACATATCCTGCAAAGTAACCGGTAACCGTCGGCGCACATCTGTATCGTGAAACACCACTTTGCCGTTTTTAGGAGTCAATAACCCGGACATCAGATAGAGAAGAGTAGACTTTCCCGCGCCATTCTTTCCCAACAGTCCATATACCCTGCCGGACTCGAACGAAAGCGAAAAATCATGTAATACCGCACGCTTCGATTTACGATAAGTAAATGAAAGATTTTCTACTGTAATCATAGTATCTCTGTTTAATGAATAATGATCTTTTAGTGTATTAGTGTAATAGTACACCACAAATGTAGACAATCTTTTGAATATTCCAATAGAAAAGGAGAAAAAAGTGCAAAAAAAGGAGGAGCTAAGATCACTCTCCACTCCTCCTGTCACGACAAACAACTAAAATTATTCACTATTTGATGCCGTCCAATGCCCTTTTAGCAGTAGCATTAGCGGGGTCTATAGCCAGAATTTTATTCCAGTATTCTATGGATTTATCTTTATTAGCCTTTGCTTCGGCCTTCAATGCCGGATTCTCGATCGCTAACAAATAGTAATATCCAAGATAACTGTAACATTCAACCAAAGCTGAATTGTAATGAGGATCATTTTTGCTTTCCAATAAAGCAGCCACTTCCTCATAGAAAGGTTTCGCAAGTCCTTGAGTGGTTTCAGGGTCCAGTGCTGAATTGGCACGAGCTCTCCAGAAGTTACCCAAGTAGCTATCCGGTGCTGCTTCTGCAATTGCATGGAAAACAGAATCGGCGGACATCAACGCCTGCTTGCGTTCTTCAACAGTGATTGTCAATGAATCAGGTTGCGTACCAGCACCGTAATAAAGTCTACCAACCTGAAACTGTAAGTCCGGAGTCTGTTTTTCTTTATCAAGGGATGAATAATATTTCTGGTAAGCACTGATTGCTTTTTTATAATCATTCTTCTGTTCGTAAGCAGAAGAGATATTTTTATATAAATCCGTCTTTTTCGGATCCATCTTTACCGCTTTCTCATATTGTATTACTGCATCATCATATTTTTTCAGACTTTCCAGCAAGTGCCCATAATACATATAATCCAAATAAGAATAATCGGCTTTTTCACATTCATTGAAGAAGATGTCCGCTGCCTTTATCGCTTCATCAAAACGCTTCAGGTCAGTATAGTTATACATTGCCAGACGGTTGAACGCAGCATGATGGGCATTCTTTTGTAATCCCATATTAGCCACTTCGAGCGATTTCTCAAAATCATGGTTCAAAAATAAAGCAAACGCATACTTCACCAAATCTTCTTCCGTAGCAGTAGGCCCCATTGCAAAATTCGCATAAGCTTCTGCCGCTTTACTAAAATCATTTTTTAAATAATAAATCTCGGCTAGTTTTTTGTCTACGGCTGTGTTGGACGGTTCCAGGGCTTTCAATTGGTTCAGCTTTTCAATAGCAAGACTTGCATTGGCTGATTTATAAACATCTGCATATTTCAGATAAGCTTCCGTACATTTCGGATCGAAATAAATCGCTTCTTCATATTTCTGAGAAGCGAGACCCGCATTTTTCTGCTTCATGGCAATATTTCCTTCCAATACAGAAGCAAGAGCCGATTTACCATTCGCTTTTCTGGCAAGAGTTGCATATTCTTGCGCTTCGGGAAGTTTGTCAGCATCCAGATACGTATTTCCAATAGCTACCAAAAGTTCCACATTCTTTTTATTCTTTCCTTTAATCAGATGCTCGGCTTCTTCAGCAGCCTGTGCCGGATTCGTCTGAATAGTTTCTTTCAATTTGGCAACTTCCGCCTGCCATTCGGCATCGGTTGATTGCGCACAGAGCGACCCTACTGCTATAAACGCTCCAGCTAAAAACATTTGTACTCGTTTCATGATAGTCTCTAATTTTAGTTATTATTCGTCTTTCACGTGGACAATACGCACCGGCTGTGTAGCCGGAACAAGTCCGGATTTTAATATAATCCGCTGCCCCTTGTCGGATGTCATAAAAGAAGCAAATCCCCAGGGCAGCCCACTGCGAGGATCGTTCAGTAATGCATAGATGGATCGTGCCAGCGGATAATTACCATAGAACAGATAGGCCTGATAAGGCTTATAGCTGTTCGCAGGAGTTGCCACATCTTCAGCACTGACTGCCATCACTCTGATCTCTTCACGAAAAGAAAGATTGGTCGTATCACTGCGGTTCCCCAGCCAGTTTACTCCAATAACTCCCATGGCATCAGGATTCTTCACTACATAGTCTATCACCTGCTGGTTGGTTTTCAAGGCACTGACGTTACCTTCAGCCAACGGTTTCCCACCACAGATTGAGTCCATTGCAAAACGTACGGTACTGGAATTCTTATTATCGAACACCACCTGAATCCCCTTCAAGCGGGAATCCGGATTTACCTCTTTCCAGTTTTTCACCTCACCGGTGAGGATGCGGCGAAAATCACGTACACTCAACAAAGAATCCGGATTAGCACGATTCACGATCAATGCCAGACCATCCGTTGCCAATTTTATCTCGCGAGGGAAAAATTTACGGCTGTGGAATGAATTCATTTCTTCCTTAGTCAGTGTCCGGGTTGCAATAGCCAACCGGACACTGTCTTTCAGAAGTAAATTAATCGCTTCCACTTCAGTTGTGTAGCGAGGAACAATCCCAGCCAAAGGGTAAAGGTTTTCAAACACCTCTATCTCTTCTTGTATGATAGGTTCGAAACTTTCATCCGCCGCGATAGTTACCACACCGGAAGAATAAGTATCCGTCGGTCCTTTCGATTTTGAATTACAAGCACTCAACACCACCAACGCTACGAGTCCTATCAGCCTAAATTGTCTCTTCATCATCTTTTATTGTAATCTAAACATTACCGGAACGGTGAACTTCACACGTACCGCTTTTCCATTCTGTTTACCAGGGAGCCATTTCGGCATGCTTTTTACCACACGCACAGCTTCCTTATCCAGATAAGGGTCTACACCACGAGCCACACGCACATCAGTGATAGAACCATCACGTTCCACAACGAACTGTATAATAACGCGACCTTGTGTTCCATTCTCCTGTGCAATAGTCGGATATTTGATGTTCTTACCCAAGTAAGCCATCAACTCCTGTTGACCACCGGGGAAAGTCGGCATCTGTTCGACCATATCGAAAACCTTTTCCGGTTCCGGTGCAGCCTGTGTCACCACCTGCTTAAGGTCAGCAATATCTTTACCATTCGCCTCGTCGTTACCTTTTACGTCGGCAATAGAGATGGATACTTTAGTAGCATTCAAATCCTCCTGGCTCTTGATCTCATTATCTTCATGCACCTCTTCATCTTTCTTGATGACAGGAGCAGTAAACTTGATAGAACTCTTCAAAGCAGGGGGAGGAGGCGCAACCGGTTCAACCCGTTTCATCTCTTCCTGTTTGATTTCCGGTTCTGCCAATTTCGACAAGGTAGTCACCTCTGTCATCACTTCTTTCTGCTCCGGAGTTGCCAACTTAAGCAGTGTAGGGATGCTAAATCCGACTGCCGCTATGATTACCACAATCAACATGGCGACATTGTGTCGTTTTGTTGAATTGGCACGCATTCTATATGCTCCGTATGCCTGGTTCTTGCCTTCAAAAATCAGTTGACACCATTCCGAAGAAGCTAAATCTAATTTTGCCATTTTACTTTTCTTTTTTAGGTGTTACATCAATTATCGGCTAAGTTCTGTGACAATCCACCTTTCGCATCGTAATTCTTAATCAAGAATTCATCAGCTTCAGCGATATCTGTTATCACATATTTACCAATATTACATATCTGCATTTCGTCCAGCGCGTCAATCAGATTCATATAAGAAGCGTCATCCGTAGCTTTAATAATTACGGTCGGGGTATCCTTTCCGCTCTTTATCTCGGAAACCTGCTTTTTAAATTCGTCATCCGTTATCTTAAGATCCAATTTCTGTTGTTTCAATTCTCTTACTTTATTGACAGCAACAGCATTTTTCTGAAGAAGTACGGCACGCAGTCCATTTGCACCGTAGCTAGTTTCTTTCAACGAGGTATAGTCCTTATAATTAGGTTCTCCCTCATAATAATAGAGTTTATTATCAGGCCCCAGCAATAGTGTAATTGCCTGTGAAGCCTTCACCATACTCTTCTGGTTTTCAGTAATATCTTTGTCATTACTCGGCATGCTTATTTCCATCGTCTGAGGTTTGCTCAGTGTGGTACAAAGCATAAAGAAAGTAATCAGCAACATGTTCATGTCCACCATCGGTGTAAAGTCCACCCGGACAGATATTTTCTTTTGCTTGCTCTTTCCTCTTTTTCCGCCGCTCTCTTGTACTTCAGCACTCATTGTATTTCCTCCTTTTTAATTTTCAGATTCTGCTTTGAGAGAAGTAATCAGATTGTACCGATTTTCCCGCAAATCCTGAAGTGAGTTCATAACGTTCTTTATCACTGAGTATGGAGTCGTAGCGTCTGCCTTGATGGCAATACGTAGATCTGCGTTAGCAGTACGTGCATTACGTACCCACGATTTAAACTGATTATCAACACTATCGCATGGAATACCTTCATTCTTAAGGATCTTATCCCGTTGTTCTTCAGGGAGATCAAGATATTTCTGCATACTTCTGATAGGCACTCCAAAAGTAGAAGACAACATAAATCTCTTCTCTTGTTCCGGAGTAAACTTAATGCCATACTCTTCACCCATGCTCTCCAAGACAGCCTGCATATCCTGCTGCTTGTCGAGGCTCATAAATATTTTTCCTTCCGGATCAACCAGAATCTGGAGTACATTAGTCTCCGGAATCTTGATTTCCGATACAGAAGCCGGAGTGGTAACTTGCACTGGTTCCTTCTTCACAAATGTTGATGTCAACATAAAGAAAGTCAGAAGCAATACAGTAACGTCACTCATAGCAGTCATATCTATGAACGTACTTTTCTTTTTAATTTGCGCTCTACCCATGATTAATA
>ERZ857750.989-NODE-989-length-33221-cov-4.171169_pt1 | contig 33221 bp, 38 predicted proteins | sample MGYA00519915_ERZ857750 | MGnify/ENA primary metagenome ERZ857750 (study PRJEB31778, sample SAMEA3449358) | human gut metagenome | biome: human gut; feature: human-associated habitat; material: faeces | place: United Kingdom | collected 2010/2012 ...
AGAAGACCGGAGAAAAAGAAAACAGGTAAAGCGAGAGCAATTATGAAACGACGATTTTTACAAATGGTATTTTTAGGGATCAAGCGGTTTCGTGATCCGTATTATCAGGGGTTTGCCGCGCAGATCTCCTTTTATCTGTTGCTTTCGATTGTGCCGGTTCTCTTGATTTTAACACAGATTCTGGGCTACTTTAATATGTCGGTGGAAGATGTCGTTCAGTGGCTCAGCGCATATACCGGAAATGAAATTTCCAGCGCGCTGCACAGGCTGATCGAGTTTTCGCCGGCAGGCGCGGGAAACATCGTTTTCCTGGTTGTAGCCCTCTGGGCCGCGTCCAGAGCGCAGTTCGCCATTATGCGGATTACCAATTATACCTTTACCGATGGGCAGACAACGGGAAGAGGATATTGGAGAGAGCGGTTTCGCGCGGTGCGCACGATGATCTGCTTGCCGCCGATGCATGAGAAGTCGAACGCGTGCATGGGCTGACCGTACTCGAGCATGACGTAGTTTGTAATGTCGACGATGTTGTTGATCGGGCGCACGCCGCTGTTGCGCAGGCGCTCGCGCATCCACGCCGGGGACGGGCCGATCTTGACGTTGCGCACCATGCGCGCGGTGTAGCGCGGGCAGAGCGCGGGATCGTCGATGCGGATGCTGACATGGTCGCAGATGTCCTCGCCGCGGCCGGGCACGTCGGGCGTGTGCAGCTTCAGGGGCTTGCCGAAGGTCACGGCGGCCTCGCGCGCCAGACCGATCACGGACAGGCAGTCCGGGCGGTTGGGCGTGATCTCAAACTCGACCACGTGGTCGTCCGCGCCGATGACGGCGGCGATGTCGTCGCCGGGCTTCACGCCGTCCTCCTGCATGACCCACAGGCCGTCCTCGATGGCGTAGGGGTAATCATGCAGCGTCAGACCGAGCTCCTTGAGCGAGCACATCATGCCGTTGGACGCCTCACCGCGCAGCGTGCCGGCGTGGATCTCCTTGCCGTCGGGCAGCAGCGCGCCGTCAAGCGCGACGGGTACCAGGTCTCCGACCTGCTGGTTCTGTGCGCCGGTCACGATCTGGATCGGCGCATCGCCGCCAACGTCGACCTGACAGACCCACATGTGGTCGGAGTTCGTGTGGCGCACCATCTCCACGATGCGGCCCGCGACAACGTTTCGGATGCTGTCGTGCAGGTTCGTGAACGTCTCCACCTTAGAGCCGGAGAGGGTCATTGCCTCGGAAAAGTCGTGATCGGACCAGGCCGAGCAATCTACGAATTCATTGAGCCATTTTCTGCTTAAAATCATGGTAGCCTCTCCTTTCTCAGAACTGCTGCAGGAAGCGCACGTCGTTTTCGAAGATCAGGCGCAGGTCGCTGATTTTAAAGCGGCGCATCGCCAGACGCTCCAGACCCATGCCGAAGGCCCAGCCGGAGTAGACGTCCGTGTCGATGCCGCAGCCCTCGAGGACCTTCGGGTGGATCATGCCGGCGCCGAGGATCTCGATCCAGCCCTCGCCCTTGCAGAGCGGGCAGCCTTCACCGTGGCAGCGGTAGCACTGGATATCCATCTCCGCAGACGGCTCGGTGAACGGGAAGTGATGCGGACGGAAACGAACAACCGTGTCCTCGCCGTACAGCTTCTTTGCGAACAGCTCGAGAATGCCCTTCAGGTCGCTCATGCGGATGCCCTTATCGACAACCAGACCCTCGATCTGATGGAACAGCGGGGAATGGGTGGCATCAACAGCATCCGAACGGTAAACACGGCCCGGCGCGATAATGCGGATCGGCGGCTTGCGCTTTTCCATCGTGCGGACCTGCATCGGAGAGGTCTGCGTGCGGAGCACAACATTATCCGAAATATAGAAGGTATCCTGCGTGTCGCGTGCCGGATGGTCCTTCGGAATGTTCAGCGCCTCAAAGTTGTAGTGGTCCAGCTCAACCTCCGGGCCCTCAGCGATCGAGAAGCCCAGACCGAGGAAAATCTCCTTGAACTCGTCGAGCACGATGTTCAGCGGATGCTTCTTGCCGATGACAACGTCCTCACCCGGCAGGGTAACGTCGATGGTCTCCGCCTCCAGCTTCTTCTCGAGTGCAGCCTGCTCGATCAGCTTCTTCTGCTTGTCAATGATGGTTTCGATCTCCGCACGAACGTCGTTGATCAGCTGACCAACAACCGGACGCTCCTCTGCGGCAACGTCCTTCATGCCCTTGAGCAGCGCGGTCAGCTCACCCTTTTTGCCGAGGAACTTGACGCGGGCTTCGTCCAGCGCGCGCGAATCCTTCGCGGCAGCGAGCTGCTCCTTCGCGGTCTGCAAAATGCCTTGCAGCTTTTCTTTCATACCAATTCTCCTTTGGAATGTGATTTTGTGATAGAGTGAGGGCGGATAGTTCGTAGGGCGTGACGACCTCGGCACGCCGTCTGAAATCATCAGCTGCCGTTCGATGCGGCGCGCCGAGTCGTCGCGCCCTACGGGTATCATCCATTACAGTGGTAATAAAAAACGCCTTCCGTCCCCGTAAAATAGGGACGAAAGGCGTAAAACTTCCGTGGTACCACCCTGATTCCCGAAAAAATCGGGCACTCATTGAACGCCGGTAACGGAGCGTTACTTCGCCGGCGCCTACTGCATCTATTCAGCACCGGTGCTCACAGGGGAACTTCGCGCCATACCTCGATAAACGGCTTGCAGCCATGGGACCGTTCTCTCTGAGAAAGAGGAACACAGCGTTACTTTTCCTGCTCATCGCATTGAAATATTTATAACAGAATAATTAAAACACATTTTGCGGGAAAATGCAAGAGGAAAACGCGAAATTTACCTAAAATATATGAATTTTTGCATCAGAAAACAACGGATTTCCAAATCAATCGCATCAAAAATTCACCGTAGGGGCGGACCAGTGTGTCCGCCCTGATTAAGCGATATGCAGATGGTTTACAAGCGGTGCGCCGAGTCGGCGCACCCTACGGTAAAGCCTTACATCAAATATAACCCGCAGGTGCCGTCCATAGCTATCGAATTATATCACAAATTTGTTTCACACACAAAATAATTTAACATGTTATATTTTAGGGCGGGATGACCTCATCCCGCCGTATGTAAATGACAGCAAACCGTTAAAAAACGGCGGAGTGAGGTCACCCCGCCCTACATGTTAGATATTCACCACAATTCAATTCTTAAACATCATTGATAGCGTGTAAACGCCGCCCAGTAACAACGTATTGCTACGCAACTCGTGTGCACCGCTTACTTTCTGCCTGAAGACATAAAAAAAAGGAACCCTTACGGGTTCCTTTTTGAAATCGCTCTTCCTTACCAGGATGCCTTGCGGACACCCGGGATCTGGCCCTTGTAAGCCAGCTCGCGGAAGCAGATACGGCAGATACCGAAATCACGCAGGTAAGCGTGCGGACGGCCGCAGATCTTGCAGCGGTTGTAAGCTCGGCTGGAGAACTTCGGCTTAGCCTGCTGCTTGAGAACCATCGACTTCTTAGCCATTTAACTTCTCCTCCTTACTTCTCAAACGGAGCGCCCATCAGAGTAAGCAGCTCCTTTGCTTCTTCATCGGTATTTGCAGTGGTGCAGATAACGATGTTCATGCCGCGGATCTTGTCGATCTGATCGTAGGAAATTTCCGGGAAGATCAGCTGCTCGCTCAGACCCAGAGCGTAGTTGCCACGGCCGTCAAATGCGTTGCCGTTGATGCCGCGGAAGTCGCGTACACGCGGCAGAGCTACGTTGAACAGACGATCCAGGAACTCCCACATACGGTCACGGCGCAGGGTTACCTTAACGCCTACCGGCATGCCGTCACGCAGCTTGAAGTTTGCGATGGACTTCTTAGCGTGGGTGATGATCGGCTTCTGGCCGGAGATCAGGGTGATATCACGGACAATAGCCTCGATAACCTTGGAGTTACCGTTTGCTTCCTTACCGCAGCCGACATTGATTACGATCTTGTCGAGCTTCGGAATCTGCATTGCGCTCTCGTACTGAAACTTCTTCATCAGAGCAGGCGCAACTTCCGCAGTATACTTTGCTTTCATATTCGGAACCATTTATTGCAACCTCCTCTTCTTAAAGCGTTTCGCCGCAGTGCTTGCACACCGTCAGCTTAGTGCCGTTCTCGGTGATCTTGTGAGCAACACGAGTCGGCTTGTCGCACTTCGGGCATACGCGCATTACCTTGCAGGCACGCAGCGCACCCTCGCGCTCGATGATGCCGCCGGTTTCACCCTGACGGCGGGGCTTGGTGTGGCACTTGATCATGTTCACACCTTCGATTACTACCATACCCTTCTTCGGGTTTACGGACAGGATCTTGCCGCGCTTGCCCTTTTCCTTGCCGGAAAGAACGACTGCGGTGTCGCCCGTCTTAACGTGCAAATTGTTCATTTGTTGGCGACCTCCTTACAGTACTTCCGGAGCAAGCGACAGGATCTTCATGTAATCCTTGTCACGCAGCTCACGAGCGACAGGCCCAAAGATACGGGTGCCGCGGGGGTTTTTGTCATCACGAATGATAACGCCAGCGTTCTCGTCAAAGCGGATATAGCTGCCGTCAGCGCGGCGCAGGCCCTTAACGGTGCGGACGATAACTGCCTTAACGACATCGCCCTTCTTTACGCCGCCGCCCGGGGTGCACTTGCGCACCGAGCAAACAACTACGTCACCGATGTTGCCGTACTTGCGTGCGGAGCCGCCGAGAACACGGATTACCTTCAGTTCCTTTGCGCCGCTGTTGTCAGCTGCACGCAGAAAGCTTTCCTGCTGAACCATGTGCTCTCCTCCTTACTTTGCCTTCTCGATGATCTCGACCAGGCGCCAGCGCTTGTCCTTGGACAGCGGGCGGGTCTCCATCACCTTAACCTTATCACCGATGCCACACTCGTTGTTCTCGTCGTGTGCCTTCAGCTTATAGGTGTGCGGAATAACCTTCTTGTACAGAGGATGTGCTACACGATCCTCAATTGCTACGACAATGGTCTTATCCATCTTATCGGAAACGACCTTGCCTACTCGCGTTTTGCGTAATGCTCTTTCGCTCATAATATTCGTTTCCCTCCCTTATGCCTTCTCCGCGATCTGCTTCTCGCGGATAACGGTATTGATACGAGCAATGTCGTGCTTGACTTCATTGATCTTGTTGGTGTTGTCGAGCTGATTGGTAGCGAGCTGCAGACGGAGGTTGAAGAGGTCCTTCTTCAGCTCACCGAGCTTTGCAGACAGCTCCTCAGCCGTCAGTTCTCTGATCTCAGATGCCTTCATCATGCTTCACCGCCATTCTTCTCACGGGCAACGAACTTGGTCTTGCAGGGCAGCTTGTGGCTTGCCAGACGCAGTGCCTCACGAGCAACTTCCTCGGAAACGCCTGCGATCTCAAACAGTACACGGCCCGGCTTAACTACTGCAACCCAGTACTCGGGTGCGCCCTTACCGGAACCCATTCGAGCACCAGCCGGATTTGCAGTTACCGGCTTATCCGGGAAAATCTTAATCCATACTTTACCGCCACGCTTAATGTAACGGGTCATAGCGATACGGGCTGCCTCGATCTGATTCGAGGTGATCCAGCACGGCTCGGTAGCCTGGATACCGAACTCACCGTTCGATACGAAGTTACCGCGGGTAGCCTTGCCGGTCATACGGCCGCGATGAACGCGACGATACTTAACTCTCTTAGGGAGCAGCATTAACGGTTGCCTCCTTCCTGACGGGGAGCACGACGCTCGCCACGGTTGAAGTCACGACGGCCGCGACGGTCACCGCGACGATCGCGGCGCTCGAATGCCGGCTTCGGAGCTTCAATGGAGCGACCCAGACGCGGACCGCCGTGGAGAACCTCACCCTTGTAGATCCATACCTTAACACCGATGCGGCCGTAGGTGGTCGCAGCTTCAGCAAAACCATAGTCGATGTCCGCACGCAGGGTCTGCAGCGGAATGGTGCCCTCGTGGTAATGCTCGGTGCGTGCGATTTCCGCGCCGCCCAGACGGCCGCCGCAGGAAACCTTGATGCCCTTGGCGCCCATGCGCATTGCACGGCCCATGGACTGCTTCATTGCACGGCGGAAACCGATGCGCTTCTCGAGCTGAGCTGCAATGTTCTCAGCAACCAGGGTAGCGTTGGTGTCCGGGTTCTTGATCTCGATGATGGAGCAGCGAACCTTCTTGCCGTACTTCTTGGTCAGCTCTTCTTCGAGCTTCTTGATGTCCTCGCCGCCGCGGCCGACAACCATGCCGGGACGTGCGCACTGGATCATGATCTTGATTTCGTCGTTCTTGCGCTCGATCTCGATCGCCGGAACGCCTGCGTCGTACAGACGCTTCTTCAGATCCTTACGGATCTCGTAGTCTTCCACGAGGAGGTCGCCGAACACATTGTCCTTAGCGAACCAACGGGAATCCCAATTCTTGATAACGCCGACACGGAGACCGTTCGGATTTACTTTCTGGCCCATTGATTACCCTCCCTTATTCTTTCTCGCCAAGAACCAGCGTTACGTGCGAGGTTCTCTTGAGGATTCTGAATGCACGGCCCTGTGCACGCGGCATAACGCGCTTCATGATCGGACCGGGACCGACGTGAACTTCCTTAACGTAAAGCTTGTCGGTGTTCATGCCGTGATTGTTCTCGGCATTGGCAACTGCGCTCTTGAGGAGCTTCTCCATCGGCTCGCATGCTGCCTTGGGGGTATTCATGATGATGGCCATAGCTTCGCCCGCATCCTTGCCGCGGATCAGATCGCAGATCAGCTTGATCTTTCGCGGGGTCATGCGTACGTTGCGTACAATAGCTCTTGCTTCCATGTTACTTTAACTCCTCCTTACTTACCGTTATTGGAGGTCTTGCTGCCCGCGTGACCCTTGTAGGTACGGGTGGGAGCAAACTCGCCCAGCTTGTGACCAACCATGTCCTCGGTAACGTATACCGGAACGTGCTTGCGGCCGTCGTGTACTGCGATAGTATGACCGACGAACTCAGGGAAGATCGTGGAAGCGCGGGACCAGGTCTTGAGGACCTTCTTCTCGCCCTTTTCGTTCATTTCAACGACTCTTTTGATAAGCTCAGGAGCCACAAAAGGGCCTTTCTTAACACTTCTGCCCATATTAAGATAACTCCTTTCTTACTTGCCGTTGCGACGACGAGCGATCTGCTTGTCGGTGCGGTGGTTCTTCTTGCGGGTCTTGTAACCCATAGCCGGCTTGCCCCACGGGGTAACCGGAGACGGACGACCGATCGGGCTCTTGCCTTCGCCGCCGCCGTGCGGGTGATCACACGGGTTCATTACAGAACCACGAACGGTCGGGCGGATACCCAGATGACGGGTACGGCCAGCCTTACCCAGCTGTACGTTAGAATGATCAGAGTTACCAACAACGCCGATGGTAGCCTTGCAGTCCAGACGGACGTAACGCAGCTCACCGGAGGGCAGACGAACCATTGCCTTGCCGCCTTCCTTAGCCATCAGCTGAGCGCCGACGCCTGCGGAACGAACCAGCTGTGCGCCCTTGCCCGGGTACAGCTCGATGTTGTGGATCATGGTACCAACCGGAATGTTCTCAACCGGCAGGCAGTTGCCGGGCTTGATGTCGGCATCCTTGGAAGAAACGACCTTGTCGCCAATCTTCAGGCCCTCGGGAGCGAGGATATATGCCTTCTCGCCGTCCTCGTACTGAACGAGAGCGATGTTAGCGGAACGGTTCGGATCATACTCCAGGGTCTTAACCTCGGCGTAAACGTCGAGCTTCTGACGCTTGAAGTCAATGATACGGTACTTCTTCTTGTTGCCGCCGCCGATGTGGCGAACGGTGATGCGGCCGTAGCTGTTGCGGCCAGCGGTCTTCTTGACCTTTTCGAGAAGGCTCTTCTCGGGCTTCACCTTAGACAGACCCTTGTAGGAAAGCACAGTCATATTTCTGCGCGAGGGCGTCGTCGGGTTGAAAGTCTTGATAGCCATTTGGAATTTCAACTCCTTGATACGTTATTATCGGGGTGGCTTCCCCATACAATTACTTCGTTTGAAAACACGTTTTCAAACGAGCTTCTATCACCCCGCAGGGGTGTTCGTAAAAGTGCGGCTTTGCCGTACTTTTACACCACTGCCCGCGCCTTAGAGGCGCGTTCTCGAATGTATTCATTCGAGAGGGGGTTATCCGAAAAAGTTTCCGAAGGGAACTTTTTCGGTATCTAAGGGGGAAGGATTCCCCCTTAGAATATTTACATCATGTTCTCGAAGATCTCGATCTTCTTGGAGTCAGCGGTCAGGGTTACGATCGCCTTCTTGATGTCGGAACGCTTGCCAACGTGAACGCCCATGCGCTTCCACTTGCCCGGCAGCTTGATGGTGTTAACCTTGGCAACCTTAACGCCGAAGATCTCCTCTACAGCCTTCTTGATCTCTACCTTGCCGGCATCGATCGCTACTTCGAAGGTGTACTTGTTGTCCTGTGCGCCCATCATGGAACGCTCGGTGATGATCGGCTTCTTGATAATGTCGTATGCGTACTTCATTATGCGTATACCTCCTGCAGCTTCTCAACTGCTGCCTTGTCGATGATGAACTTGTCAGCATTGAGGATGTCGTATACATTGAGGGTAGACGCGATCGTGGTGCGTACGCCCGGGATGTTTGCCGCAGACTTAACTACGTTGGTGCGAACTTCCGGAGTAACTACCAGGCTCTTGCCGGTTGCCTCAACTGCGTTCAGGAAACCAACGAAGGACTTGGTCTTGATCTCGCCCATATCCAGGCCATCGATTACGATGATCTCGCCTGCTGCTGCCTTTGCAGACAGAGCGGACAGCATAGCCAGACGCTTGGTCTTCTTGGTCAGGCTGTAGTTGTAGGAACGGGGCTTCGGGCCGAGGGCAATACCACCATGGGTCCACTGCGGAGAGCGGATAGAACCCTGACGAGCACGGCCGGTGCCCTTCTGACGCCACGGCTTGATGCCGCCGCCACGAACCTCGGCGCGGGTCAGCGTGGACTGAGTGCCCTGACGCTGGTTAGCCAGATAATTCTTTACTGCAGCGTGTACAACGGTCATGTTCGGCTCGATACCGAAAACAGCCGCGTTCAGCTCCATCTCGCCGGTCTTCTTACCGGTCATATCAAAAACTGCTACTGTAGGCATGATTTGCTCCTCCTTCCCTTACTTTCTTGCGGAAGCCTTCTGCGGGTTCTTGCTGATGCCAGCCTCGCCCTTGGCAACCTTGTTGTTCTTAACGGTGTTCTTCAGCACTACGATGCCGCCCTTCGGGCCCGGAACTGCGCCGCAAACGGCGATCAGGTTAAGCTCAGCGTCAACCTTTACAACGTCCAGGTTCTGAACAGTAACCTGCTCAGCGCCCATGTGACCCGGCATCATCTTGCCCTTCATGATCTTGGACGGATCAGAGCAAGCGCCCATAGAACCCGCATGGCGGTGTACAGGGCCGGTACCGTGGCTTTCCTTCAGGCGGGATGCGTTGAAGCGCTTGATTACGCCAGCGTAGCCCTTGCCCTTGGAAGTGCCGGTAACGTCAACATAATCGCCGGTAACGAACATGTCAGCCTTAACAACATCGCCGAGCTGGAACGGAGTGCAGTCCTCAAAACGGAACTCCTTCAGGTACTTCTTCAGGGAGTCGCCAGCCTTCTTCAGGTGACCCTTCTGGGGCTTGTTCAGGCGAGCTTCCTTAACATCCTCAAAACCGAACTGTACAGCATTGTAGCCGTCCTTCTCTTCGGTCTTGAGCTGAGTTACAACGCAAGGACCTGCTTCGATTACGGTGCAGGGAATAACCTTGCCGTCAGCATTGAAGATCTGGGTCATACCGACCTTCTTGCCGATGATTGCTTTGTTCAGCATTTGTTTTTCCTCCTTAAAGGTTATTGGTTGACGGCATTTGACCGCCAACATGACCTCGCCGCGCGTGTCGCGGCAGGGCTTCAAACCGCCGGTGGGTTAATCCGGTCAGCTTGTTAACTTAAATTAGAGCTTAACCTCGAACTCGACGCCAGCCGGCAGGTCGAGAGTGGTCAGAGCCTCGATGGTAGCCTGATTCGGGTTGATGATGTCGATCAGGCGCTTGTGGGTGCGGCGCTCGAACTGCTCACGAGAATCCTTGTACTTGTGAACAGCACGCAGGATGGTAACGATCTGCTTCTCGGTCGGCAGCGGGATCGGGCCGGAAACCTTAGCGCCGTTGCGCTTAGCGGTCTCGATGATCTTCTCTGCGGACTGGTCGATCAGCTCGTGATCATACGCCTTCAGGCGAATGCGAATCTTCTGTGCGTTTGCCATTGTGGAATTTCCTCCTCGTATGTGTGCCATACATTAAATAATGTTTTGACTCGCTACGGAGAGAAACTGCAACTCCGCCGTGCGTATCACGCAACGGGCATGAAAATAACCGGGCGCACTGACTCCGCAGTGCAACAATCCGGTCACGATAAGAAACGTAAGTGGTTCAAACCATCGGCTTGACGGCGCACGCGCCGCGAGTCCCGAATTTACGCATGAACATTGCGTTTTTGCTGAATATCTGAATTCAGCTGATAGCAGTTATCTCAACCGCCCGATTGTCGGACCTACTCCACCGAAGTTACCTGCTCACAGCAGCAATCTCCGGTATCATCGCGTTTTAACTTGCTCTCGCAAGTGCTTATACATAATACAATACTTTCATGGGAAAGTCAAGTGTTTGCACAAAATTTTCAGCATTTTTTTGTGTAAATCGGAATTTTTCGCGTTATGCACAAAAACAGACCCGAAAACCATCGTTTCAGGTCTGTTTTGCCCAATCTCAACCGGTAACAACCGCTAAGATCCACGAATCTGCATGGCTGTCGATCGTCAGATCGACCTTATCATAGGCAGTCACCGTGCAGCCTGCCTGTTCTACTGCCTGCAGAGTCTTTTCTAGCGTTTCCATACTGTTGTCCAGCCGGAACCACGAAACGCCGTTCTCCTGCGCGAGCAGCTCACCATCGATATCCGGCAGACTGCTGCCGCCGACGGCCACATAGCAGTACGCGGTGTGTACGCCGTGCAGGCTTTGCGGTAGCGTGAGCACCGGACGGGTCTGCACCTGTGTCTGTACCGACTCATCAGCAATCGGCTCAGGAGCTGCGATCGACCGCTCGCTGTCTGCATACTGCTCGGCATCGATGCCCGCATCGCTCTGCGTATTCGCCGCAGAGTCCTCGCCGGTGTCATTCTGTCCGCTGTATGCGCTGCCGTTCGTGCTCTGCGAAGCCGTGCCGCTCTGCTGCACGCTCGAATTCGATGCTCCGCCGCTCGATGCATCGGCGTTCTCCCGCACGGACTGCTCGATCTCATCCTGCATACCGCCGTCCGCCGTGCTGTCTCCTGCGTCCGCCGAAGCGGAATCCGCTGCCGCCGTGCTGCCGCTGCCCACCGTACTGAACGCGGGCATCAGTCCGCCGCCGAGCACAACCAGCACGACAACCGCCGCAGCGGCCACCATCGTAAACACCGGCAGACGGCGCATCGGCTTTTGCGGCGCGACCACCCGAACGGTTTCCTCCTGCCGCAGACGTTCCATAATGCTGTCATGCAGTCCGGCCGGCGGCTCGGTTTCGTCCACCGCCAGCATACTGTGCATCTGCTCCAGATCCTCTTTCAGCGCGGCGCACGATGGGCACTCTGCCAGATGCTCCTCCAGCTTTTGCTTTTCGGAATCGGTCAGGGTTCCGTCCACACTGTTCGAGCAAAGCTGTTCAAAATATTCCTCCTCATTCATGCTCCTCGCCTCCTTCCATATCTTTAGACGAAGGCAAATGAAAAAGGTTCCCTCGTTTGAGTAAAATTTTGCGTAAAGCAATGCGTGCGCGTGACAGCCGCGACTTTACCGTACCTTCGCTGACCTCGAGTATCTCAGCGATCTCGGTGTAGCTCATGCCGGAAACGTCCCGCAGCAGGACGATTCTGCGGTGCTCGTCGCTCACCTCATCGAGCGCGGCGGCAAGCTCGCGTCCCAGCTCGCTGTTCTCCAGGTGCTCCTCGGGAGATGGAGCCGTATCCGGAAGCGGCAGTTCGCGTTCCTCGTCATCCTCGCCCTGCACGAGCGACTGCGTCGGCGGCTGGCTCTGCTTATGCCGCGCGTAATCGACGCACTGGTTCATCGTGATGCGGAACAGCCAGGTCGCAAAGCCGCTGTCCCCGCGGAAGTCCTTCATCGAGCGCCATGCCCGAAGGAAAACCTCCTGCGTGATATCTGCGGCATCCTCCGGCGAGCCGGACGAGCGCAGCGCGATCGCATACACGCGCTTTTCGTAGCGCGTTACCAGCTCCTCAAAGGCGGAAAGCTCGCCGCGCCGCGCCTGCGCCACAATATGCTTGTCGTCCACTGCGTCTCCCCTCTCTTTCTCTTACCTTATTTATTATATATTCTCCTTCGACGAAACGAAGGCTTTCAGTTCGTCTGCAATTTCATACAGGTCACTCAGCTTGGTGAGTGCGCAAATGCGGTTCTTGAACGTCTTGACACCGCTTTCCCGCTTGAGATAGCAGTTAACGTGTCGGCGTGCCTCGAGCATGGCGATATGCTCGCCCTTCTGCTCGGCGGCAAGCTCGATCTGCCGCACGGCCGTGTCAATACGCTCTGTGAACGACGGCAGCGCCGGACAGATGCCGGTCTCGAGCAGTGCATTCGCCCGCTCGAACAGCCACGGATCACCGAGCGAACCTCGCCCGATCATCACGCCGTCCGCGCCGGTGTGCGCGAGAATACGGACCGCGTCCTCGGGTTCGGCCACATCTCCGTTGGCGAACACCGGAATGCAAACCGCCTGCTTGACTTCACGAATCACATCCCAGTCGGCGGTGCCGCTGTACTGCTGCGAGCGCGTGCGTCCGTGCAGCGTGATCGCTGCCGCGCCGGACTGCTCAGCCATTTTTGCAAATTCCACGCAGTTGACGCTTTTTTCATCCCAGCCCTTGCGGAACTTGACCGTTACCGGCACATCGACCGCGTTTACGACCGCTGCAATCACCTTGGATGCCAGCTCCGGGTCCTTCATCAGCGCGGAGCCGTCACCGTTGTTTACGATCTTCGGCGCCGGACAGCCCATGTTGATATCGATGATATCACAGCCGGATTTCTCCAGCGCCAGTTTCGCGCCTTCGGCCATCGTGTCCGGCTCGTGCCCGAAAATCTGGGCAGCCACCGGATGCTCGTCCGCCCCCAGCTCAAGCAGACGCGGCGTTTTCTTATCCTTATAGCACAGCGCCTTTGCGGAGACCATTTCGGTCACGGTCAGCGCCGCGCCGTGCTCCCGGCAGATATGGCGGAATGCAAGATCGGTCACGCCTGCCATCGGTGCAAGCGCCAGTTTTCCGTTGATTGTTACGTTGCCGATCTGCATATCGTTCCTCCGTCTTATACATATTATAATAACGGTGTATATTTTACCATAACGCGACTGCAAATGCAACTTACAGAATGGATGCACCCATTTTTCGACCGAAAAACGCAAAAGCAGGGCAAATCCGAGGATTTACCCTGTCGATATATTTGGTTACATTACCATGCTGAGAATCTTCTCGCTGAAGAAATACCCGAACGAGATCAGTGCGGTATTCCACACGGCAATGCCTGCCGCAGACCAGCCGACGAACCACTTGACCGGCATCCGGAGCAGTCCGGCCGGGATGGAAACAATGGTGCGGATACACGGGATCACGCGGATGATCGCCAGTCCGCGCCCATGCTGTGCGTCGATAAATTCATGGCATTTACGCACGAGAGACTTGAATTTCTTGCTCCTGCCGAACAGCTTCTCCATCACCGGTTCGCCGCCCCAGTAGCACACGGCGTAGATGACCAGACTGCCGAGCACACCGGCGACCACGCTCAGAAAAACCGTCAGCGGCAGCGACAGCTCGCTCCGGGCAATCAGCACACCGACGCACGGCATGATAACGCCTGCTGGAAATCCGGGCAGGTTCATATATTCGCAGAAAACCACGGCACAGACCAGGATCAGTCCGTACTGGTTGAACAGCTGAAAAAAGGTTTCGGCCGTCATAATAGCCGCCTCCGTTTGATCTATAGTAAGCGAAAACCGAAATTTTCGTCTGTGTACTATAGTATACCAACCAAAACCGAAGGGTACAAGGGAACGGCCTCTTATTTTATAATCTGTTTACAAAACGAGCGCCGTCAGCGCCCAAATGGTGCCGATGAGCAGTGCGCCAGCCCAAAATCCGGCAAGCAGAGAAAGACCGTCCGCCTTTCTTCTCGACCGCCGTCTGCGCGGCAGATAGCTGTTTGCGATGCGGCAGGCCTCCCGCACCATGTCGCCGCGCGGTGCATTGTAGTCCCGCACAAGGAAAATAGCCTGCTCGAACAGCGCCGGCTGCTCCGGCTTGACGACAATGACGCGGCGGCTGACACCTCGTACCATATAGATTCCTCCTTTTCCCTTTGTTCCATCATTCCCCTCTTGCGTGATTTTATACCAGTCTTATTCCAGCTTTTCAATTTTCATGACCATTACAGTCCTATCATCATCGTGTCCGCGGCCTTTCGCCTCGTTCACAAGCTGTGCCGCGATCTCCTTCGGGCTGTCGCCTGCATGCGCGATGAGCAGCTGCCGCACCCATTTATCGTCCGTGCCGTCGGTCACTCCGTCCGAGAGCAGAACCACGATATCGCCGTCGTTCATCTGCAGCGGCACGGCATCGCCAAGTTCGTCCTCCTCCGCCAGACCGATGGGCAGCGCCGTGCCCGGCAGAATGGTCCACCGGCCGTTCAGCCGCATGTAGGTCGGTGCGGCGCCGCACTTGAGGTTTTCCGCGCGTCCGCTGAACAGGTCGAGCGTGAATGCGTCCAGTGTGGTGAAGCGCATGCCGTCTGACCGCAGGCGCAGCGCCGGAGAGACCGCGTGCAGCGCGTCTCCGACCGAAATGCCTGCACGCAGGAACCGCTCGAGCGAGGTGATGAGCATGCGGCTGTCCCGCGACGCGGCGGCACCCGAGCCCATGCCGTCCGACAGGAGCAGGCACGCCGTTCCGGTGTCGGTGAGAAAGTAGCACGCGTTGTCGCCCGAGACCGACGCGCCCTCCTTCTGCTGACGGCCAATACCGACCACCGCACGGTACGGCGCCCGTTCATGCATCTCAACATGGATGCCCTGGCTGCCCTTTTTCTTCTCCGGTGCGGTCAGCGTCACGCCCAGCAGCGCCGACAGACCGGCCGAAAAACCGTCCCCCTGCTTCATGATGTCGTCGATGCCCTCGCCGTACAGTTCAACGGTCAGCCTGCCCTGCGAATCCCGCACCGCACACACGCGGTCGATCCATCCGAACGCTGCTGCGTACCGACGCACCTGCCGTTCCATCAGCGGCTGCGCCGTTTCATCCTGCGTGACCTCCGCGCCAAGCTGCCGAAGAATATCCGTAATGCCTGCATATTGCCTGGCAAGCAGGCTCTGGTTTTCCTCCTGCTGCCGCCGAAGGCTTTCGCGCTCGCGCAGCGCAAACAGCGCACTGTTGATGGCACGCATCAGCTCGGGCAGACGCGCACACCGTGCCGCAAAATGATAGGGAAAATCGCTCATTTCCGCTCGCCCGCGCTGCAGCATCGGCTGGGTCACATCATTGAGCGCCGCCAGCGTGCTCACATAGTCCCGCTGCCAGCACTGCGTACACAGCATGCAGTTTTTGCAGACATGATCGCTCGCGTAGTCGAATACCGACCGAATGTTCCGGTCTCCGGCGGCTTTGCCCTCGCTGACGCCGTGCAGCATAGCAAGGTACAGCTCGTAGAACGCCTGCGCCGCCTCGGTCGCACAGGTACCCGCCAGCCGCCGCACGCGCTGACTGGCGGCTTCGCCCATCAGAGTATCCGGCAGCAGGCTGCGCCGGATAGCCTCCCACACGAAGGGCGGCAGCGCCGCGAACATGAGGACCGCGCAGAACAGCTCTGCGATCAGCGGAATGAACAGCGGATGCTCCACGCCGAGCATAGCCGCGCACAGTCCGCCGCCGAGCGCACAGACCGAAAACCAGCCGCGTCCGCTGTCATGAAACAGTCCGGCAACGAGCGCACACAGGCCATAGCAGCAGGTGAACAAGGCTCCGTAGCCGATGTTGAGATCCATTGCCGCGCCGAACGCGACACCGGCTGCCGCGCCCGCCGCCGGTCCGCCGAGATACGCCGCCGCCAGCACGAGCAGCAGCGCACCCGCTCTCGCGGGAGCGAACACGCCGAACAGATTGATACCCGAAAGCGATAAAAGCACGGTTGCGGTCAGCACCAAAAGCGTTACCGGTCTGCGCCAGTCGTTTTCGTCGCGCGGCGGTGCAAAGGCCGCGCCGTACATCCAGCACACGCCAAACGTGATACCCTGCACGAGCAGGAATGTCAGCACCGCCGGTGCGGTCAGCTCTGCGCCGAGCGGCAGAAACACGAATGTACACGCCGCGCTTGCAAACGTTGCTACACTGGGTGCAAACCACCGCTCGGACATCACGCGCAGACCGGCGCACACGCTCATCACGCACAGCACCAGCAGCGCTGCCGCGGCGTAAATGCCGCCGTGGAATCCGTCGCCGCGCAGCATGACACCGCACACCAGACCGCCGAGCGCGGACAGACCCGCTCCTCGAGCCATCAAAGCCGCCGTCATCGCCAGTCCGAACGGCATGTACCCGCCAAGGATGGTTCCCTGTGCCAGCACCGCACACAGCAGGAATCGCTGTGCGCCTGTGATGAGCGTCCGCAAATGCTCCTGTTTCCATAATCCGGCAGCCCATGCTGCCGCATGCCCGATCCGCACCGGTATCGACGCGGACCGTCTTGCCCTTTGTTTATCCATTTCGTTACGCCTCCCTTGCTGTTTTCCCAGTATATCCCAATGCGGACGTGCCGCTTGGCGGGAAATAACAGCGGGAATTGCGTTTTGAAAAAAGTTAAGCGCATATTCCAACTTTCGAGCGCGTAAAAGTGGCGGTTTCGCCACAGAAACAAAAGGATAGACAGCGGCGCTTATAAAGTGTTGGAATGTGCGGATATGCGCTGTCGTTAGCGCGGCGGGCCAAAAGGATAGACACCACCTGCGGTGGTTTCTACCCTCTTGGGACTCCCGTTTCCACCCTTGGCATAACTCGGCGCAGACCAGAGACCGGCGACCGCTCCGAAAATGGGGTACGGCAGTCGGGTTACTCTACCGTGTCTTTCGTGAAATATTCGCAGTTCACAGATACCGTACTGCTACACATGCGGTTTACTCTCCGCAGGCGCGACATACCCGTGTCGCGCAACTCGTTTGCTCGTTATTACGGACGGCACCTCCGGGCTTTATCTGATGATAAATGTTATACCGTAGGGTGCGACGACCTCGGCGCACCGCTTGTCACCCATCCGCACCTTGCATACCCGTAGGGGCGGTCATTGACCGCCCACACAACGGAAAACCACCATGTCAATTCTCTATTCTCCATTTTCAATTCTCAATTTTGCACAAAAAAGAACCCGAAACTCTCGTTTCGGGTTCTTTTATCTTACTCCAGCTCAAACGCTCCGGTATAGAGCTGATAATATTTGCCGTGTTCCGCGATCAGCTGCTCATGGTTGCCGCGCTCGATGATATGACCGAGCTGCAGCACCATAATAACGTCTGCGTTTTGAATCGTGGACAGGCGGTGCGCGATAACGAACACCGTACGTCCGTACATGAGGCCGTCCATGCCGGCCTGCACGATAGACTCCGTGCGGGTATCAATCGAGCTGGTCGCCTCATCAAGAATCATAACCGGCGGATCGGCAACCGCCGCACGCGCGATGGAAAGCAGCTGGCACTGACCCTGCGACAGACTGCCGCCGTCGCCGTCGATGACGGTATCGTAGCCGTCCGGCAGTCGGCGGATGAAGTCGTCCGCGTTAGCCAGCTGCGCCGCAGCCACGACTTCCTCGTCGGTCGCATCCAGGCGGCCGTAGCGGATATTATCGCGGATGGTGCCGGTAAACAGGTTGGTATCCTGCAGAACGATGCCGAGCGAGCGGCGAAGATCGGCCTTTTTGATCTTATTGATATTGATGCCGTCGTAGCGGATCTTGCCGTCCGCGAGGTCGTAGAAACGGTTGATCAGGTTGGTGATGGTCGTTTTGCCCGCGCCGGTTGCACCGACGAACGCGACCTTCTGACCGGGCTCGGCGTACAGCGTGATGTCGTGCAAAACGATCTTATCCGGGTTATAACCGAAATCCACATCGAAGAAGCGGACATCGCCGCGGACCTGCGTGTAGGTGGTGGTGCCGTCCTCGTGCGGGTGCTTCCACGCCCAGATGTTGGTCTTTTCCGGGGTTTCAACGAGTTCGCCGTTCTTGTCGTACTTGGCGTTAACGAGAGTAACGTAGCCGTTGTCTACCTCAGGCTCCTCGTCCATCAGCTCAAAGATACGCTCAGCACCGGCAAGCGCCATAACGATGGAGTTGAACTGCTGCGAAATCTGCGTTACCGGCTGGGTGAACGACTTGGTCAGCTGCAGGAAGGACGCGATAACGCCGATGGTGATGCTGTTTCCGACCACGCCGGACAGCGCCAGCGCACCGCCGACAACCGCCACCAGAACGTACAGCAGGTTGCCGATGTTCATCATGATCGGCATGAGGATGTTTGCGAAGGTATTCGCGCTTGCAGCATTCTCGCGCAGCTCATCGTTGAGCTCATCGAACTGCTCCTTGCACTTTTCCTCGTGGCAGAACACCTTGATGACCTTCTGACCGTTGATCATCTCCTCGATATAGCCGTTGACCCTGCCGAGCGACTTCTGCTGCTCGAGGAAGTACTTCGCGGACTGACCGCCCAGCTTCTTTACCACCTTGAGCATGACGCACACGCCGAGCAGTACGAACAGCGTCAGCCATACATTCGTCACCAGCATGCCGATGAACACCGAGATAATGGTCATCGCCGAGGAAAACATCTGCGGCACGGACTGGCTGAGCATCTGCTGCAGCGTATCGGTATCGTTGGTAAAATGGCTCATCAGATCGCCGTGGGTATGCGTATCGAAGTAGCGAATCGGCAGCTTCTGCATGTGCGCGAACATCTCGTCACGCACCTTTTTGAGCACGCCCTGCGAAATGCCGACCATCAGCCAGTTGTAGATGAACGTAGTCGCAATGCCGATGAGATAGATCACCGCCATGCTCATCAGCGCATGCAGCAGACCGGTAAACACCGGAGATGCCTGCAGCAGCAGCGGAGAAATATAGTCGTCGATCAGGCTTTTGAGGAACATGGAGCCTGCCACGTTTGCCACAGCCGACAGAAGAATGCAGATCAGTACGACCACAAACTGTACGCCGTAGCCCTTCTGAATATATTTCATAAGACGTCCGAGCGTCTTTTTCGGATTTTTGCTGCGCTTGCCGCCCATCATGCCTCTGCGGCCGCCGGGTCCGCGCATCTGAGGTCTTGCCATTATTCCTCACCGCCCTTTCTGTTCTGCTGGTTGTAGATTTCCTGATAGATCGTGTTGGCGGCGAGCAGCTCATCGTGCGTGCCGACAGCCTGCACGGTGCCGCCGTCGAGAATGACGATCTGATCCGCATCCTGCACAGAGGAAACACGCTGTGCAATGATAATCTTGGTCGTGTCCGGGATTTCCTCCGCGAATGCCTTGCGGATGAGCGCATCCGTCTTGGTATCTACCGCACTGGTCGAGTCATCAAGAATGAGGATCTTCGGCTTTTTCAGCAGCGCACGCGCAATGCAGAGTCGCTGCTTCTGACCGCCGGAAACATTCGAGCCGCCCTGCTCAATGTGGGTGTCGTACTTATCCGGCATCTGCTGGATGAATTCATCCGCCTGTGCCAGACGGCATACGCGCTCGAGCTCCTCGTCCGAGGCATTTTCGTCACCCCAGCGAAGGTTTTCCTTGATCGTGCCGGAGAACAGCACGTTCTTCTGGAGCACCATGGCAACCTGATCGCGCAGCGCCTCGATATCGTAATCGCGGACATCCACGCCGCCGACCTTGACCGTGCCGTGCGTGGTATCGTACAGGCGCGGAATCAGCTGCACGAGCGTAGACTTCGCGGAACCGGTGCCGCCGAGAATGCCGACGGTCTGACCGGCCTTGATATGCAGGTTGACGTTTTTGAGCGCCAGCTTGCGCTCATCGCCCTTGTAGCTGAAGGAAACGTCATCGAACTCGATCGCGCCGTCCTTGACCTCGTGAATCGGGTTTGCGGGATTGTGCAGGTCGGGCTGCTCATCGAGGATTTCGGCAACACGCTCTGCGCTCGCCTTGGCCATGGTGATCATAACGAAAACCATCGCTACCATCATCAGGCTCATCAGGATCTGCATCGCGTAGGAGAACATGCTGGTCAGCTCGCCGGTGGTCATCGAGCCGCCGACGATCAGACGCGCGCCGAACCACGAAATGAGCAGCATGCACGCGTACATGCAGAACTGCATCAGCGGCATAACGCCTGCCATGGTCTTCTGCGCCTTGGAGAACGTGCGGTACAGCATGCCGGAAACGCCCTCGAACTTTTCAGTCTCGTGGTCCTCACGAACGTAGGTCTTAACAACGCGGATGCCGCGCACATTTTCCTGTACGACCGTGTTCATGCGGTCGTAGATCTTGAATGCGCGCTCAAAGACCGGACCGACAACCTTCATCAGGATGCCCATGCCGATTGCCAGAATCGGCAGCACCGCGAGGAATACGAGCGCCATCCTGCTGTTGATCCTCATCGCCATGAACAGCGCAAAGACCAGCATGACCGGGCAGCGCACCGCGATGCGCGTGCACATCTGAAAGGCGTTCTGTACGTTGGTAACATCGGTGGTCAGACGGGTGACGATCGAACCGGTGGAGAACTTATCAATATTGGAAAACGAGAAATTCTGCACATTGTAGTACATATCGTGACGCAGATTGCGGGCAAAGCCGGTTGAGGCTCTCGCCGCAAAGGTGCCGGCCGCCGCGCCGAACACCAGCGCGAGCATGGCGCACAGCACAAGGATGATGCCGTATTTCCAAATGGCGGCCATATCCTGCCCGTCAATGCCCTTGTCGATCAGCAGCGCCATAACCATCGGAATGATGACCTCCATCACGACCTCGAGCACAACGAAAAACGGCGTGAGCAGTGCGTCCTTTTTGAACTCACGCACACTTTTCAGCAGTCGTTTTATCATTATTTCTGTCCCTCCCTGCACATATTGCATTGGTACTGCTCCAGATTGGAGCGGATTTTTTCACAGACCGCAAACCAGCCCTTCAGCTCGTCCTCTGTGATGCCCTGCCGCAGAAGCTGCTCCATCTGCTGCATGCGCTCAGTAATGTATTCATCCATGGCACGCGCCTGCTCGGTCAGCACCAGACGTTTCAGGCGGCCGTCATGCTCCACCGGCTCACGGTGGATAATGCCGTGCTGCTCCATCAGCTGCAGTATGCCCGTTGCGGTCGAGCGGCGCATCTGGAACGCGTTTTCCAGATCCTTCTGGAATATATCGCCCTGTTTTTCGTGTATGATCAGGTGATGGACGATCATCGCCTGCATGCCGGTCACATTCGCTGCATTCGCAGTCTTTTCGGTCATACACGCCATCTGCCGCCGAAGCAGATTATGCAGCATGCCGATTTCTGCACCGATGCGGTCGTCCGAGTGACCGCAGCATTCATTATGGTCACAGCAATTCATTGTTAGCCTCCTTACTGTTAGCTTGCTAACATATTATACACCGTCACTCGGCAATGTCAACGGGTTTCACGAAATGTTCACATTTCAGGGAGTGGTCGCTTACGAAGCGAGAGGAATCTCACCTGCCCGGCGGGCGCGCCGTACCCACGGCGAGGGGCAAGAGGGTAGACACCAATGGTTTCTACCCTCTTAACTCCCACTTCCTTTTGTTTCTTAACCTGACGCATACCAGAGACCGGCAACTGCTTCGAAAAATATGAGAACGGCAGTCGGGTTACTCTGCCGTAGGGGCGCACAGCGTGCGCCCATTTCTCGACATATTCGCAGTTCACAGATAACGTACTGCTACACATGCGGCCTGCTCTCCGCAGGTGCAACACAAGGTGAATTGCCCAAAGGGCAAGAGAGGGTCCCCTGGGGGATACCTGTGTCGCGCAATTCGTTGGTCTGGTGGCTACAGACGGCACCTGCGAGTTTAATTTGATAATGAATGTTTACCGTAGGGTGCGCCGACCTCGGCGCACCGTGCTATCCGGCTGGCACTCAATAAAAATGAAAAAATGGAGAAATGAAACCCGTCAGGTTCATTCTCCATTTTCAATTTTCCATTATTTCGCCTGATATGCCGGTTTGAGAAACATTTCTTCAAGATACTGCTTGCCGGTTTCGGTTCGGAACACGCGGTCTTTCGCGGTTTTACACTGCTCTGCCGTCATACCGTCCTCGTAGGCGTTGACAAGGAAATCCGCTTCAAGCAGAATACGGAAATCTTTTTCCTCTCCGGCGGTATAGGTATGATGATGCGCGATGAGCCACTGCACGCGCTCGCTCTCCCGCTCATCTGCGCCGCACTGCTGCAGCATGGGAGCCGCGACCGCCGGACCTTCCATCTCCTGCCAGTGTCCGCCGCTCGAGCCGTGCTTCCGTTCGGCTTCGTGGATGCCGATATCGTGCAGAACGGCTGCAGCTTCGAGTACATTCTGCTTCTGCTCATCCAGACCTTCCCTGCGCCCAAGCAGGCGGCTGTACGCGTATACCTTTATAAAGTGCTGAATCCGTTTTGCGTCGCCTGCGTCATACGCGATGGCGAGCGCGGTCAGCTTTTCGATGTCGATCATGCGTGTCACTCCTTTGGCGCAAGCATAGCACCGCACGACCGGATTTGTCAAGTCAGGGTAATACCACATAATTGAACAAGAGCGATTTACGAGTAAATTTTGCGGTCTGACTAGGCGTGATTTTGCGGTAATACTTTGTGTATTACCGTGAAATCACAACGACGTCAGAGCACAAAATTTCCGTAAAGCGCCGCAGTTTAATTGTGCGGTGTTACCCTAATCCTGTCCAGCCGTATTTCGCCATATCTACGCGGCCGTCCTCGGTGAACTCGATGCCGTCCGCTTCGAGCAGTGCGCGCTGGATATCCGCGCCGCCGAACGCAAACGCCGGTGACGTTCGTCCGTCTTTCGTTACCACGCGGTAGCACGGAATCCCCTCTGGATCGGGATTGGCATGCAGCGCATAACCGACGACGCGCGCCCATCTCGGATTGCCCGCGAGCAGCGCGACCTGCCCGTAGCTGGCCACCGTTCCGCGCGGAATTTTCTTCACCACTGCATATATTCGCTCAAAGCTGTTTGCCATAGCTAATCCACCTTTCTTTCACCAGTCAATAACACATAATTAAACAAGAGTGATTTGCGAGTAAATTTTCTTTTTTTGACGAGGCATGGTTTTGCAGCAATACTTTCGGATTGCAAGAAAACACACCGAAGTCAAGAAAGTAAATTTTCGCAAAGCACCGCCGCTTTAATTATGCGGTACTGGCTTTATTATATCAAGTCAGATTGCCAATATCCATAGGTTTTTCGGCCTAAAAAACTGTATAATTTTATCGTGCTAAAGTATTGCATATGCAAAAAAATTGCTATATAATAGAACCGTCACCAAATATAAAAGCATTCCACTCGGATTACTTACGAAAGTTAAGCGAGTGGTATAGAATGTAAGGAGGACAATAAAAATGGCACTTACCAATTCTTATCTGCAGAGCGTGTACGAAACCGTACAGAAGCGCAACCCGAATGAGCCGGAGTTCCAGCAGGCTGTATACGAGGTTCTGGAGAGCCTTGAGCCGGTTGTTGAAGCTCGTCCGGAGCTCGAGAAGAACGGCATCATGGAGCGCATCGTAGAGCCGGAGCGCATGTTCATGTTCCGTGTACCGTGGGTTGACGATCAGGGCAAGGTTCAGGTTAACCGCGGCTTCCGCGTACAGTTCAACTCCGCAATCGGCCCCTACAAGGGCGGTCTGCGTCTGCACCCCTCTGTTAACGCATCCGTTATCAAGTTCCTCGGCTTTGAGCAGTGCTTCAAGAACAGCCTGACCACTCTGCCGATGGGCGGCGGCAAGGGCGGCTCCGACTTTGACCCGAAGGGCAAGTCCGATGCTGAAATCATGCGTTTCTGCCAGTCCTTCATGACCGAGCTGTGCAAGCACATCGGTCAGTTCACCGACGTACCGGCCGGCGATATCGGTGTTGGCGGCCGTGAGATCGGCTTTTTGTTCGGCCAGTACAAGCGTCTGCGCAACGAGTACACCGGCGTTCTGACCGGCAAGGGCCTGTCCTACGGCGGTTCTCTGGCCCGCACCGAGGCTACCGGCTACGGTCTGTGCTACTACATGAAGGAAATGCTCGCATACAAGGGCACTTCTTTCGAGGGCAAGACTGTTGCAATCTCCGGTTCCGGCAACGTTGCAATCTACGCTTGCCAGAAGGCTACCCAGCTGGGCGCTAAGGTTGTTACCATGTCCGACTCCAACGGCTTCATCTACGATCCGAACGGCATCAACCTCGATGTTGTAAAGGACATCAAGGAAGTTAAGCGCGGCCGCATCAAGGAGTATGCTGAGCGCGTACCGGGCAGCGTTTACACCGAGGGTCAGCGTCCGTGGGGCACCAAGTGCGACATCGCTCTGCCGTGTGCAACCCAGAACGAGCTGAACGAGGAGAACGCAAAGGCTCTGATCGCCAACGGCTGCAAGTTCGTAGCTGAGGGCGCTAACATGCCGTCCACCCCGGAGGCTGTTGCAGCATTCCAGGCAGCCGGCGTATTCTTCGGCCCGGCAAAGGCTGCTAACGCAGGCGGCGTAGCTACCTCCGGTCTGGAAATGAGCCAGAACTCCCTGCGTCTGTCCTGGACCTTCGAGGAAGTTGACCAGCGTCTGCACGACATCATGGTTAACATCTTCCACACCTGCATCACTGCAGCTGAGAAGTACGGCCACAAGGACAACCTTGTTATGGGCGCTAACATCGGCGGCTTCGAGAAGATCGCTGACGCTATGCTGGCTCAGGGCGTATGCTGATTTTCGATTGAAAGGGCGCAGCCCTTTCAATCGAGGGACGCCCTTGACAGGCGCTGCCTGTAAGGGCTACCGCAATAAAAGAGCACCGGAATTTCGATTCCGGTGCTCTTTTATTGTTTGCTAAAAATGACCCGGCAAAGCTGGGCCATTTTTGTCGCGCTGAAAGCGCTCCATTTGATGCGCTCCGCGGCGTGATAGGTTATCTGGGTGCTGAATTCCCCGTCGGGGATTTTATGGGTTGGCGTGAACGCTGTCGCCCGCGAAGGACTCACCGCCGACAGGCGGCTGTCCTGTGGGTGTGGTTTGCGGGGCATACTGCGTATTTTATGCCGCGAACTGCGTTCGCGGGTGCGGGACCCGGCGGCACAGCCGCCTGTGTCCCGTATTTCGCGCGTCAGCGCGCTTCAAATAGAATTTGCTATGCAAATTCATAGCCCGTAGGCCTCTATCCTTAAAAAGATTTAATGAGAGCAAACCGGGAGCATGTATCTCGGTTTTTATACTTCTGGAGGGAGAAAGTTTCGACCATCAGGAGGAACTTTCGGACGACTTTGGAACGGCCCACGGTCCGTTCCCCCTTGTCGGCGAAACTGTAGTTTCGCGACAGGCATTTTACGCGTTTTCCGAGAAATCCGCGAGACGCAGGTTCTCGTTATGGTCGGTTGCGTAGGTGATATTCCACGGCGAGGTGAACAGCAGCAGGCTGTTGCCCTTGAGATCCTCAACGATCTTGGTATCGCTCGTGAGCTGGAGCTTCTTGATGTCGAAGTCATCCTCGTCATTCTCAACCCAGCGAACGTGCTCATACGGCAGGTTTTCGCGAATGATCTCAACGTTATACTCGTTCTTCAGACGGTACTCGAGCACCTCAAACTGCAGCACGCCGACAACGCCGACGATAACCGATTCCATACCGGCATTCGGCTCGCGGAAGATCTGGATGGCGCCCTCCTGTGCGATCTGCTCGACACCCTTGACGAACTGCTTGCGCTTGAGCGTGTCCTTCTGACGGACAACGGCAAACAGCTCAGGTGCGAACGTCGGGATGCCGGAGAACACGCACTTATGCTTGGGATCGCACACGGTATCACCGATGGAGAACACGCCCGGATCAAAAATACCGATAATATCGCCCGCATACGCCTCATCGACGATGGAGCGGTCCTGTGCCATCAGCTGCTGCGGTGCGGCAAGCACCATCTTCTTGCCGGACTGAACGTGCAGCACGTCCTGACCGCGCTCAAACTTGCCGGAGCAAATACGCATGAACGCAACACGGTCGCGGTGCGCCTTGTTCATGTTCGCCTGAATCTTGAACACAAACGCAGAGAAATCTTCCTGAAACGGATTGATCTCCCCGATATCTGCTTTTCTCGGAAGCGGAGAGTACGTCATTTTCAAAAAGTGCTGTAAAAATGTCTCCACACCAAAGTTTGTTAACGCGGAACCAAAAAATACAGGGGACAACTCACCTTTTGACACCAGATCCATATCAAACTCTGCACTTGCTCCGTCAAGCAGCTCGATTTCCTCTAACAGCTTTTCTTTTGCTGCCTCACCGATTTCATCTACAAGCGCCGGATCATCAATGTGAATGTGTCTCTCCGTTCCCTCTTTTGTTCCTTTTAACGTATCAGAGAACGTCATAACCTCTTTTGTATTGCGGTCATAAACACCTTTAAATCCTTTTCCGGAACCGATCGGCCAGTTGATCGGGCAGGTTGCGATCCCAAGCTCTTTTTCGATCTCATCCAACAGATCAAACGTGTCGTTCGCATCGCGGTCCATTTTGTTGATAAACGTAAAAATAGGGATATGGCGCATCACACAGACCTTAAACAGTTTTCTTGTCTGCGCCTCAACACCCTTTGATCCATCGATGACCATGACGGCGGAATCTGCTGCCATCAAAGTACGGTAGGTATCCTCCGAGAAATCCTGATGTCCCGGTGTATCCAGAATATTGATACAGTAACCGCCATAATTAAACTGCAATACAGAGGAAGTGACGGAAATACCTCTCTCCTTCTCAATCTCCATCCAGTCGGAAACCGCATGGCGGGCAGTTGCCTTTCCCTTTACAGATCCGGCAAGATTGATCGCACCTCCGTAAAGCAGGAACTTCTCTGTCAATGTCGTCTTACCTGCATCCGGGTGGGAAATGATCGCAAAGGTACGTCTTTTTTCTATTTCTTTTCTTAAATCAGCCAAAATATATCCTCCAAATATAAAAGCACAGCGGTTCTCAAAAAGAACCTGTAATGTGTAAATAAAGTCCCAAGAGACCGCTGTCATGTCTCATTGTAACACCGCACAGCCTGCTTTGCAGACTGCCGCCTTATAAGGATATAACGATAGCCGAAGAAAATCAAGGAAAATCTGATATTATTCCGTGTCCACCTCGCCTACTACAATTGGCGTAATGATCACATTTTCCGCGGAAACATTTGTTTTGCGTTTCACAATATCCTCCACCTGTGCGCGCTTTGCATCCGTCACTTCTCCCATATTTAAGACAACGTCGCAGTTATCTTCCGTGATGCTCACCACCACATCGGAAAATCCCTTTGCCTCCAAAAGCATTTCTGCCGCATTCTCGCGCTCCGCGATATCCGTCATCGCGATCATTTTATTGATCGCATCCTGTTTTAATTCATCGGAAATCGCATTATTGTTTACAATCTCCAGCAGAGTCTCCTTATTTTTTGAGCGGATCTGTTCACGGTTTAATTTCATTTCCGAAGCATAGTCGATATTGGCAACGGTCGTACTGGTGAGCACCGCCTCTCCCGGATTGACGACTTCCTCTGCCCCTGCTGTTCCATCTGCCACTGTCTGCCCTGTTCCTTCCGCTGCAGGTTCTCCCTCCGTGCCCGCCGCTGTCTCTGCGCTTCCATCCGTTACTGCCGCTGTCTCCGTCCCGTCCGGTTCCTCCGCCGTAAAAATCTCATTCTGCAAAACATCTTCATCCGAAATGTCGTAATCCTCTTCCAGTTCCCCTGCACTCACCTCTGCGTTTGCCGCCTCCGCCGCTGTCTGAAGTTTTCCGTCATCCATATTGTTATTCATGTAACTGAAATACCCTGCAACAGCGATCATAAGCGCCAGTGCCGTGATCACCAGCTGATTTTTTCGAAATATTTTCTTCATGTGATTCCTCCTTATTTACCCTCTGGAACTACTCATCTTCACTACTTTTATTTTATGTGCTTCCACCCGGAATAATGCCATTACTGTATCGGAAATATCAGAAATCACCCTGGGATCATCCCCGCCCTCTGCCACCACCAGAACGCCCTCTACTTTGGGAAGCACTTCTTTTGTCACATAAGGCTGCTTTTCACTGCCGTTTTCCACATACACCGTTGTCTCCTCCGTCTCCTGCTCCGTCGTTGTACGGGTTCCTCCACCGGCATCACTTTCCCCGATATGGTTCGTCTGTTCTTTCTGATCTTTTTCCACGATCGTTTCACCGGAATCTGACAGTGTGATCATCACCTCTGTCTCTCCTACCCCCTCCATCTGCCCAAGCACATGCTTCAGCCTCTTTTCCATCGCATCCGCATATACATTCTGGCTGCCCTGCGTGCTCCCGGAATCCAGAACCGCTGCAGCTGTCTCCTGCTCCGCCGTACTTTCACTATCTGACTGCTTTGGTGATAACGGCATTGCAATGATCAGGATCAGCACACCTGTAAGTGCAATTGCGATCCAGTCACTTTTTTTGAGCTGCCGCAGTCTATTCATACAGGATATCCAACTGTTCTTCCGATAATTGATAATAACTCACCAGCTTTTCTTTTAATTTTTTATATGCGCCATCCTCAGAAGCCTGTTTTTTCTGTCCATCCTCCAGCACGACTTTTCCGATCACAATCCCTTCCTTTACCGGATTAGTCAACGTCATGCGGATACATTTGATCTCATAATTTTCTGTCATCTCCACTGCGATCTCCTTCACTGCAAAATTTTCTTCCTGCGCCATCTGTGTAACATCAAGCGCAATTGCATCCTCATACTTTTTCACATAGTGATCATTGTCCAGATAAGTGATTTTTTCTGCATCTGACTGTACCTCCTCCATCTTCTGTAAAAAAGACTGATATTCAATTTTTTCCAGAAAAGCATCACTCTCTCCCATCCATCCCAAAACCGGATAGAGCAGTCCAAAGACCAGGATCATCTGCGAAAAAAAACGGATATACTTCTGCATGCCCGCCTTCGGAACCATCTCAAGCAGTATCGTGAGCACAAGAAAAAGAATGACATAGCTTTTCAGATAACTAAAAATCCCGTTCATCGGCTCCTTCCTATTATCCTCAATAAATAAATCCCGACGCTGCCGCCGTCAGTGCGATCGTCACAAAAAACAACAGCACACTGTACCCCAGCAGTTTTACATAGAGCATACCTCCGTTTGCCAGACCTTTTAAGCAACCGGAGATCCGCTTATCCGACACTGGCTCTGTCACTGCCGCTGCCAGTTTGTAAAAGAATGTAAGGCACAGCGCCTTGAGCAGGGGAACAAGACTGATCAGGACAAGCACCACAAGTCCCGCTGTCCCCACACAGCTTTTCATGACGATCCCTGCGCCAAGAAGCAGTTCGGTCACGCTGTCCACCGCATTTCCAAGCCCCGGGATCACAGAAGCCGTTTTTGCAAAAATCCCATGCCCCATCCGGTCTTTTGCCGGACCGATCAGGTTCTGTACTACATTCAGCCCCAATACGAGCACTCCTGCGATTTTTATTCCCCAGCTGATCACCTCAGAAAACAGTTCCGTCAGATTTGAAAAGCGCTCCTCCGGCACAAAATGACCGAACATTTCCAACAGCACATAAATATGGATCAGAGGCATCAGCAGATTTAAAAACAGCCACTCCACCAGATAGATCACCAGAAATGCGGTCTGGTAAAATCCCGCAGCACTGCTCACATTTGAGGCAAACATCATGCTGAGACAAAACGTCGGCACCATGACTTTCATAAATTCCACACAGCTTTCCAATGACTTTGACACGACCTCCTGAAAGAGAAGAAATGTCTGCAAAAGCATGACTGCCATGACACAATACACCAGCAGAAAACATAGCTCCGAGATATACGACGCATGAAATGCACCCGCAAAGTTTTTCAGAACCGAAAAACAGAATGCCAGCAGTACAATTTCCAAAAGCATCTTCCGGTTAGCTGCTATCTCCCCAACGAGCGATGTTTTTATCGCAGAAAACACATGTTCTCCCCACGCTGTGCTCACCCCATCCTGCATCAGTTCTTCCACCAGACCGGAAAAAGAAACCTGCTCCACGCCATAGTCTTTTAAAAATGTATCCAGTTTTCCATAGTCCATCTCATCCGAAAGCCCATCCAGATAACTACCTGTCTCTTCTGCATGAACCTTCACCGGACAAAAGAGCCCTGCGAACATCAGAAACAGTATGATCTTCCACTGCCATCTCACTTTTCTCATAAAAGGCTCCCTATCGTATCAATAAATGCCATCAGTACCGGGAGACTCACCACAAGGATCGACATTTTGGCAAAGTTTTCAATCTGTCCTGCGATTGCTCCATAGCCGGCATCTTTGCACACATTTACTGCAAATTCTGCCGCGTAGGTAATGCCCACCATTTTGATCACCAGACCAATATAAGTACTGTCAATGGCGATCATCCCCTCTAACTTCTCCACAAATTCCAACACGATCTGAACCTTTGTGATAATATAAATAAAAATGCAGATACAGACTGCCATGCTTAAAAACATGCTGTATTCCTGCTTCTCTTTACGCAGCGGAATCGCTAGAAAAACCGCTGCGACACCTAAAATCCCCACTTTTATGATATCCATGTCTTTTTCACTCCCTGCCAGATGGTAACTGCTATATGATCTATAACATAAAAAGCGACTGCATCGTCTCAAACAGTTCATAAATATAAGGCACGATCCAGAACAGCACGATGATAAGTCCTGCCAGACTGGTCAAAAAAGCATGTTCTTCCCGTCCACTGTGTTTTAACACCTGACTCAGCACGGTCACTAAAATCCCAACCGCAGCAATTTTAAAAATCAAATTTACACTCATAAAGTTCCTGCCTTTCCACAGCTTTCGGAGCTTTTACAAAAACAGAAGAATGATGATCAGCCCACACATCACACTGACGGTCTGATACACTTTCTGTTTTTCCTTTTGTTCTCCCCTCACCTGATCGATCACATAATCCAGACGTTTCAGATAATGTTCCAGGCTTTTTTCATTTTCTCCCATGCTTTTTCCGAAAAAGGCGCATCCTGCCCCTGCAAAAATTTCTTTCTCCTCCAAAGAGAGCCCCAGCCTTTTCTGCCACGCTTCGATCCGCTCCTGCCAGAGTTCCTGTCCACATCCTCTTTCCTTCTTCTGTAATCCCTCTCCCATCTCCCGGCAGATCTCATTTAGATATGGATTTCTGCTATGTATCGAATGTTCCAGCACAACCTCCATGGAATCCATCGTATACGCTGTTTCATTTGCAATGTCAAAGAGCAGTTTCCGTATGTCATAAAGCAGCCGCAGATGATTTTTCAGATCCATTTGGATCTGAAATCCAAAACCAACGCTTGCCAGAAGAATCAACATACTTCCCAGCACTTTTAACATGTGATCCGCTCCATATGCTCGTCATAAACCTGCATTTTTCTCCTCCCGTCGGCTTCTTTTTCCAGAAATATAAACCGCTGAAAAAGTCTTCGCTCCATCCACCGTTTCAGATACGGTTTTTCCGACAGTTCTTTCATATTCCCTGCATGGATCGTGCCAAGCACTCTGCTCCCACAGTTTAATGCCTGCTCTACCGCATAAAAATCTGACTCGGCTCCAAGTTCATCCACCGCAATGATCTGCGGTGACATGGAACGGATCAGAAGCTGCATTCCCTCTGCCTTTCCACAGCCGTCCATCACATCGGTTCTCGGTCCCATGTCATTCTGTGGCACACCGTGAAAACTTGCCGCAATCTCCGAGCGTTCATCCACCACACACACCTTCAGCCTGATCCCATATGCCTCCCCATTCGACAATGCCCGGATGGAATCACGCAAAAGTGTTGTTTTCCCGGCTCCCGGCATTGACAGGATCAACGTGTTATAAATGCTGTCTCTCTGCCGGATCAGCGGCAGTATTTTTCTGGCACATCCACACTTTTCATGGGCGATCCTGATATTTAAGAACATGATCGGACTGATCCCTGCAATTTTTCCATCCACCAGAACGGTCTGCCCTGCCACACCAACCCGGTGTCCTCCCTCGATCGTGATGTACCCCTGCTTAATCTCCTCTTTGTAGGCGTACAGCGAATAATTGCTGATATAATTCAACATTTCCCGCAGATCTGCCTCGGTCGCATGGTACAGATCTTTTTCCCATCTTCTGTAGTCCTTTTCGCTACAGAACAGTTGTTCTTTTTCTTTGCCGGTCAGATAACAGTTGTCGCTTCCATAGCAAAACTCGATTGGTTGTCCGACTCTCACCCGGATCTCCTCCAACCCGCTCTGCCATGTATCGTCCTGAAAAAATGTTCTCATATGTACCGGAAACAACAATCTTATTTCACACAAGGCGGCACCTCACTTTCTGTTCCATCCTCACGGAATTCTTTTTTTAAAGAAAAAAAGCCATGGGAGTTTGTTTTCTCCCATGACTAATTCTATGACTTGTCTTTCTTTTTATGACTGTTATTCTATTCTTTTCTTACATTCTCTCCGGTGCAGAAAATCCTAATACATCGATACAAGTCTCAAGAACGGACTTTGTAAGCTCTAACAGACGGATATACGATTTCTGGACTGTCTCATTCTCCTCGGACATGATCTTGGTTCCATGATAGAAACTGTTGAATGCATTGGCGAGGTCATAAATATAGGAACAGATCTTATGAGGTGCTGTCTCCTCAAAAGCGCTCTCCATCACTGCATTGAACTTGGAGAGCTCTAACATTAAATCTTTCTCGCTTTTAGAGTGCGCCGCCCCGATGACTGCACCGCTCTCATCTTTTCCAAGACCGTGATATTTGTTTAAGATCGATTTGATACGGACGATCGTATACAGGATATATGGACCTGTATTTCCTTCAAAAGAAGTAAAGCGGTCAATATCAAAAATATAATCTTTGCTTGCCTGATTGGAAAGATCTCCATATT
>ERZ857750.997-NODE-997-length-33070-cov-4.938604_pt1 | contig 33070 bp, 31 predicted proteins | sample MGYA00519915_ERZ857750 | MGnify/ENA primary metagenome ERZ857750 (study PRJEB31778, sample SAMEA3449358) | human gut metagenome | biome: human gut; feature: human-associated habitat; material: faeces | place: United Kingdom | collected 2010/2012 ...
CCTTATCGGTCACATATTCGATGGCATCCTTTGCCCAGTGGCCCGCGATGTCGGTAAACTCGCTCGATGTTGCCTCGGGCGTTGCGACAGCCTTACCTTCATAGTACAAAACGCCATCCTTCTTGCTATACTTAGAGAAGAAGTCCTCCCAGATCATCTCGGCCTGCTCAGGCAGGTATGCATGCGGAGAGTTTTTCACCTCAGTGAACCGAACCAACGGCACACCATCTGCATTCTGATATTCCTGCGTCACATATCGTCCAGTTTCGTCGGTCTGTCCGACTGCCGTTGTGCTTGCACCATTGGCTCGCGTCCAATACGAAATGGTATCATGGCTGAGCGTACCCTCTGCCAGCGACGCACCGTCTTCACCATCATACTCGCCCTTCATATTCCAAACCGGAACAGCAATATCGTTAAGCTGTACCGTCTCATAATAAGCACCCATATTGGAACCAACGGGAGCAAATGCGGTAAACAGGTCACTTTCTTCCAGTGCCAGCAACCAGGTCATGCAAGAACCGTTGGAATGTCCGGTCGCATAAACGCGTGTCGCGTCAATCGTGTAGTCTTCCTTAACCTGTGCAACGACTTGATGGAAATACGACAGTTCATCAACCGGTTCCTCGACGGTCAGTCCCATCAGTGGGTTATTCCAATACGGTACTGGAATATTACCCATGACGCCATTAGTCGGATATCCCTGCGTAAACACAACAATGAAACCGTTTTCCTCTGCGACATCCTGCCAGCGGCTATCTCCGGTAAACGCAGTCATTGCGCTGGAGTAACCATGCGTCGCGACTACAAGCGGCACTGCTTCACTGCTGCTATAAGATGAGGGAACATATACCATCCAACGTCGCTGCTTGCCGTCAATCATCTGCTCATAGGTAAAAAATCCCGTCTTTTCGTCATTGGTATGCTCAACCGTCCACTCCAGACGTCCTTCTGGATCGCCAACAAATCTCTGCACCTTAGACAGAAACTCTTCATAGAGAACTTCCGGCGTCATTTCATCGGCCTTTACACCGTCTGTTACCCAGACACGCTGCCGGTCATTTTCTTCACTGACATATACGGTCTGTGCATACGAATTTGCACTTGTTTGTTCAGCATCGTTGGCCGTAGCCCAGTAAGCTTCCACTGCATCACTGTTATCTGATTCATCCTCTGATTCAACGATCCACATAGGAACCGGAACGTCACAGTTTGGAATCGCATTTTCCTGCTGTCCTACCAGATTCTCCGCCTCCGCAAATGGATAACTCAGTGCATCGCCCAGCGTATCAATCGCGCTTTCCGGCACGGCACTACCGCCGACTGAAGCTGCACCCGCAAAGATTGCCGGCCATGCCATTGCAAATTCGTGTGCAGAAGCACCGCCTTCTTCATATCCAACCAGATAGAACGCGCGCTCATCCATGTCAAACGGCGCATCCAATGTTTGAGACTTACTGCGGATAGTATCGTAAACTTTCTTTAAAAACGCCTGATCGTCACGATCGTCGTCCGACAGATCAATGTTCCAAGTCTGCCCATCCTGCGGCTCTACATAGACGGTCGCAATGCCCAGCTCATCCGAAAGAGCCTTCCACGCCTGTCCTTTTTCACTTTCCACAAAACTCTTAGCCGTCATTCCATCCGGAGTCAAAATCATCACGCCATCGGTGCACGGCTCAAAATTTTCCGGAATATATACGCTGTACTGTCCGACCAAGCCATCGGCATTGATCTTTTGTTCATGGAACATGCCGCTGACCGGCGGCGCATACGGATCATTGGGATCCACCGCTCCATATTGTGCCGCAGCGCTTGCTGTTGTAATCAACATTGAAGCAGTCAGAACGACCGCTCCCACTCGTTTCCAGCCCTTCTTCATGAGAAATCCTCCTTTCAACTGCATCCTTAGATGCTGATTTCAGTATACGGGAAAGACTGGAATAAGAACATGGAGAATCAAACGATTTTTTGTACAAATCCACACTAGCCTGCATTTTTCCAGTTTTGCCGGGTCTGCTCCATCTTTTCAACACCTTCCGGTACCGTATCCAGGCCAAGCAATACCCGCCGATACAATTCATAAATTTGCTCGGAAAGCGCAAGTTCCTGCTGCGTTGGCAGAGGTCGCGGGTCGGACAAACCTTCTAAAAAAATATCTGCATCAATACCTTCTGCCTGCATATTTTGACGCAACTGCGCCCTGATATCGGCATCCTGATAAGCCGGTAAAATCCATTCATCTGTCAGAATCTCGGCACCTTGCTTTCCGCACACAAACTTTAAGAATGTCCAAGCCGCTTCGGGTTCAGTCGTGTTGCGGTGTATGATAAGCGGTGTAATCCAAGCATCATTCTCGTTGGGCTGTTCCTCCGACCAAACCGGTCGTTCGATCACCCCCCACGAAAAATCCAGCTGACCACTTTGGGCATCCATATGCAAGAAGTTCATATACCAGCTTCCCTGTATAAACATTGCATACCGCCCGGTTTCAAACATACGCTGCGAATCCAAGCGCATCTGATTGCCTACAATATCCGCAATGCCGCCACTATCCTGCATGTCCAACCATAACTGTAATCCCGCTGCTAAATTTTGAAAATCATCCTGTGACCAGTCAAATGCATGCTGGCTCATATAGTATAAAATATGCTTCGGCTCCAAAATCAGCGTCGCTCCCCATCGATTCTCCTGCATCTTTTGCAGCCGCTCAGTCAGAGTCTGCGCCAGATCGGCAAATTCCTCCCAGGTCATGCCGTTTTCCGGGATGGTACATCCAGACTGCTCGAACAAATCCTTGTTATAATAGAGCACAAATTTATCCTGGCGATACGGCAACCCCATAAGAGCACCAGTATTCGGATCACGCAGAACATCGGTGTCGGGATAAACGTCCAGATCAATCACGTCCCGCTCGGCATAATCATCCAGCGGCAATGCGATATCTCGTGCAATCAACTTGGCAAGCTGCGGAAGCTGATTGACAAAAATCACATCCAACCGATCTCCACTGTCCAGCATGGATTCCAGACTGCTGTCATAATACTCAGGCGAGCAGCTGACCACTTCAACCTGAATATTGGGATATTCTTGGGTAAATTGCTCGATCATACGGCGGTCATAACTGACCGTGCCGTAATCCCACAGCGCGACACGCAGCGTATGGACGGTTTGGTCGTCCTCCGTTCTCTTTTGAGGCAGCAGATAAGTAGCCGTCACCCCAATCGTCAGCACACAGAGCAGAAAAATCACCATTATACGTCGTTTCATGGTACATCTCCCCTCTGCTCTGCCCTCTTCCGCCAATCTCCCGGCGTCATTCCGGTTTCACGCTTAAAAATCCGGCTGAAATAAAATGCATCTTCATATCCGACCGCTACTGCCACTGCATAGATCTTATCATGGGTCTCACGCAGCAGCTTTTTAGCCTGCTCCATGCGCAAATAGGTCAGATACTCGGAAAAGGTCTTTCCGATATACTTTTTCATCAGCCCACTTAAATATCCTGGTGTTAAATCCAGCTGTTCAGCCAACTCCGACAGGGTAATTTCTCCGCAAAAACGCTGCGTAACGATATCCTGTGCACGACGCACGACCATCTGTCTACCGTCCGTACGCTCCTTCTGGATGTACTCTAATATATCCTCACGCAGTCGTTCCAACCAATCGCGGACATCACCCATGTGGTGCAAATCCATCCAGCGCAGCAGATCGCCATGACTGCGCGGCATTTGGGATGGAATATCAAATCCATACGTTTCCAGACAGTCTTGCACCGTAACCGCCAGTGCAAAGGCGACCGCATAGGCGTTGCGCTGTGTCCAATGCTGACGCGCAGATGCTTTCTGTACCAGATCGATAGCCTCATCGACAGTCTCAGCCGATAGCGAAGAAATCCCCTCAGCGAGCAGCCTGCGGGCTTCGGCTGTAGAAAAAGTCTCTGGTTCGGTCTGTGGACAAAGATCGGCCTGCCACCAGATGACCGGGTCGTTCAGTCGATAAAACCGGCTACGCATGGCGTCCGCCGCTCGACTGCACGCCTCTGCCATACCGCCAGCCGTATTCTCGCCCTGTCCGATCCCAATCATACACGAAACATCAACATACTGCTGAAGCATATCATGCAGACGATGAGCAGTCTGTTCTATCAACACGTTCGCATCCTGTCCAGTCAATTCAGGTCGCAGCGCACCCAAAATATACAGTTCTCCGGTTTTTCCCTCGGTGCTGACCGCATCCAGACAAGCACCTACAATTTCCTCCGCAATGTTGCGAATGGAGAACAGCAACGTGTGGCATTCCTCCTCGGTGGCCTCTTCAAACCGAAACAATTCCCCGGCTTTGAGCAACAGACAATAGACGGTCTCCCCAGCCCAGCAAATCCCAGATTCTTGCAAACGTTTTTCCAAGTCGTCCTCGTTCAAATAAAAATGGAAGACCAAATCACGCAGCACTCGACTGCGCAGCATAGTTTGATCTGGCTTAGGTATATCATCGGTCGGTGTATCGGGCGCACCAGCCAAACTTTGCAGCAAAGTCTCAGGTGTCAGTTCCAGCTTGAGCAGGTAATCCTTAGCACCTTGCTTCATAGCCTCGCGTACCAGTGGGAAATCATCGTAACCACTTAGCGCGACCACATACGGCGGCGGCTGTATCTCTTGCAGGGCTCGGATGAGCGCAACACCATCCATCCCCGGCATTTTCATATCGGTAATCACGATTTCAGGTTGTTCCCGGCGCACGATTTCCAGCGCCTGCGTACCGTTTTCCGCTTCACCGATGAGCTGGTAGCCGTGCCCTGACCAGTTTACCAACGTTTTCAGTCCGATACGGACCATAGCGTCATCGTCCACCAGCAATACACGCTTATCCCTGTTTTGCATCCTGCGTCCTCCTTTCCCGCTGCACCGGCAGCCAAATATGTACGGTTGTCCCCTGCCCTTCCTGACTGTCGATCGATATATCCGCTTTATCATCATATTGCAGTCGCAGCCGCGCCGCCGTGCTCCACAAACCAAAACCGTGTTTTCCATCGGTGCGGGGCGGTTCGACAGCACGTATTCGATGACGCAGTGCGTCCAGCGTATCTAGTGTCATCCCCTGTCCGGTGTCAGACACAATCAAATGCAGCGTATGCCCAACAGCTTGAATCGATAGCGTAATCGTCTCGCCCAACGGGTTTTGTACCAATCCGTGCACAATCGCGTTTTCGACCACCGGCTGAAGCAGAAACTTTGGCACCAGGTATTCCAGCACATCCGGCTCTGAAATCTCCTTCACCAGATGTAAAACGCCCTTTTTGGCCGTATTCTGGATGTACAAGTAACTGTCCAGCATGTCCAGTTCCTGCGACAGGCGTATTTGTTCCTCTCCGGCTGATAAATTGGCACGCAGCAGTCGGCCGAGCGCCTCGATCATGTTCTGGATCGCAGTCTTGCCTTGCAGCGCCGCCATGAGCTTGATCGTATTGAGTGTGTTGTACAGAAAATGTGGATTGAGCTGATTTTGCAGCATCCGAATCTCCAGCGCCCGTTTTTCCTGCTCGCGCTCGAGCTGGGTATGCAGCAGGCGCTCCATACTGTCTCCCATGTCTCCAATATGTCGTTCCAGTGTGTCCATCTCGCTTGCGCCGCCAAGCATGACCGGATGATTGCGTGAAAAATCGCCCTGCGAGATACGGGTCACAGTCTGCATCATGCGTTCAACTGGACGAGCCAGACTGCGCGATAGCATCCAAGCCAAAATAGCCGTCATAATGAGCGCCACCAAAAAGATCATGCCCGTCATCCACAGCGCAGTTCGCCGCTGTTCCCCCAGCGCTGCGGTGCTCATCTGCACAGATAGCGCCCAACCAGTAGGCAGTGACTCCACATTGCCTTCCAGTCGGGTCTCCTGCGATCGCTGCGAACCGAAACAAGCCAACGTACCATCGTTTTGATTGAACAGCATGACCTGATTTTCCGCATCAGTCAACAGATCCGCGCATTCTTCCCGAAACAGGTCACTGGAAAACAACAGCACCAGCCAACCAGTCTGTACACCGGTATCAGGATCGATCATTGGATGGCGATAAAAAAGCACCTGCGGATGGTCGGTGAAAGCAGTCAAATTAGCGGTCAAACAACCCCAGTAGGTATCACATGCGTCGCTGCAAGTGATAAGATCGGTCAAGTCCTGCGGATCGATGAGCGATGCCTCGCTGCCCGCTCGAATATCCACCCCATTGTCCCCGATCAAAAACAGAGACAGGATATCACGTGTGACTGGTCGATATGAAAATTGAGACCGCAATTCCTGCACTGCCTGATGGAATGCTTCATCATAACAACTGGCCTGCGTTTCCGGGCGTGCAAGCAGTATTTGCAAGTCATTCTGGCGGAAAATCCACCCGGTAAACTCATTGATCTGAGTCACTTTGTTCTCGATCTTATTCATCGCATGCGTCAGGCGTTGATTATAGTCCTGTTCTAGACGTGCACGTGTGTCAGCCTGCGTAATACCGAAATAAAGCAGCGCAATACATACGGCAGGCACGATCGCCACAAAGATAAAATATTTGAGCAAACGATGCTGCAACTGATGATTTTTCATACCCGGTTTCTCCTTTCTCCCCAACGACTGATCATCAAGTATACCAGCCAAGCTGGTTTCATTTTAACACACCTTTCGGGAAGGTCTCAAGCACTCTTCTAAATCGTCCGGTTATCTGCTGGCTTCGCAAACGACCTTATTCTTCGATCGCTTTTCAAAGATCGTGCTTTCTATCCATAGACTTGATATGAGTTCGTTATATTCGAGACAGTCCATTGCTTTGTATGATATACTATGATAAGAGCCGGAAGGAGGGCAAAATGATGAAACAATCAGAACTTATCATCCGCGCAATGTACCCAAAGGAATATCCCCTTCTGCGGGAATTTCTCTATCAGGCTATCTTTCTCCCCGAGGGAACATGGCCTCCATCTCGATCGGTCATCGATCTTTCCAAGTTACCAATCTATATTGCCGACTTCGGTACTCAGTTTGGTGATCACTGCCTTGCAGCTGAAGTAAACGGAAAAATCGTAGGCACCGCCTGGAGCCGCATTATGGAGGATTATGGCCATATCGACGTGGATACGCCCTCTCTTGCTATTTCACTGCTGCCGGAATATCGCGGTCAAGGTATTGGAACAAAGCTATTAAGTAACCTGCTATTGGGAACGGTTGGACAGTTATGAGGAAGAGGGGCTGGAGGACTTACAAAAAAGCACCGGCAAGCGCCGTAAAAAGAGGACAAAGCAGATCAAGCGGGACAACCGCCGAAGCCATAAACGGGTCAGTCGTACTGACCCTGAGGCCGGTCATATGAAGAGGCCCGGCAAGCCTCGGGGACAGCATTATCTGTCCCACCAGGCGGTGGACACCGACCATGGCATTATCCTGGATGTTACAGTTACCCCCGGCGATGTCAATGATTCTGTACCTTATTTAGAACAGATCGAGCGAATCAACAGCCAAATAATTCCCCTTCAGGCGGCGGCTGCCGATGCCGCCTACGATTTCCCACTGGCCCACCGGGTCCTGGATGACCTGGGGATCGCATTTTTCGTCCGGCACCAGAAGCACGGAGACAACAGCAAGACCGAATTTAAGCACGATGACTTCCGTTATGATGAGGAAAATGACCTGTATGTTTGTCCACAGGGGAATCCGTTGCAGCGGAATATTCTGACGAGAACCGCCAGCGGCTTGTATTGGCAGTATATTGCCCAGAAAGCAGACTGCAAGGACTGTCCGCTCCGGCACAAATGTCTGAGTGAAACCGACCGGCGAGGTGCCCGGAAGCTGGAGCACAGCTACTTCCGTCCTGCTGTCAGCAAGCACCTGGATCGGCGCGGGGAGCCGGTCTATCAGGACGCGCCCATGCCGGTCTATGAAACGCTTTTGAAGTTGATTGCCGACAAAGACTATTTCGTTATCACAACAAATGTAGATCATTGTTTCCAGAAAGCAGGTTTTGATAAAAAACGACTATTCTATACGCAAGGCGATTACGGTCTGTTCCAGTGCAGTGAGCCGTGCTGTCAGGAGACCTTTGATAACGAAGCCGTGATTCGTGAAATGGTCAAGCGGCAGGAATATATGAAAGTCCCGACTGAGTTGCTCCCTGTCTGCCCCCACTGCGGGAAACCACTGACCATGAACCTGCGTTCTGACAACAAGTTTGTCGAGGACGAAGGTTGGCACAGAGCAGCGGAACGGTATGAAAACTTTCTCCCCGAGCTGTTCAGCCGCATCTATTTTGCACAGACCACAGAGGGCGTTCAGCCCATCTCCGGCCACGAGGATGAAAGCCGCGCCGTGCTCGCCGCAGTGCAGGCGGCACTGAATAAGGCGCTGACGGCTTCCAAGCCGACGCTCTCCGTATCGCCGGAGAAAACCACCTACGCGAATGCGGATGAGGTAACGGTAACGCTCGACTGCCCGACCGAAGGCGCTGAAATCTACTACACGGTAGACAACAGCAACACCCTGACCGGTTCCACCGTCTCCGACCCGACCAGAACCGGCAAAAAGTACGAAAATCAGCTCTCGGTGTCCATCGGGAACATTGCAGGCGGAACGCTGTACATCCGCGCGGCGGCGAAAAAGGACGGCAAATGGTCCGGTATCGTTCGCAAGGATCTGACGTTCGCCAAGGGCGTCAAGGAAAACGCCTTTGTGGTGGACGGGAAGAATTATCAGAGCTGGTCTGCGGCGTCTGCCGCCGTCAAGGAAGGCGGCACGATCGTGCTCAATGATGATGTGCAACTGACCGAGGAGGACAAGCTCCCGGATGTCGCGTGCACCATCCGCTCGGCCGGTGAGACCAAGTATAAACTGTCCGGTTCCCCGCTGACGCTGAATGGTGATCTCACACTGGAGAACATCACCTATTCCGTCAGCCGGATATATGCCAACGGGCATGATCTCACGATCGCGAACGATGTGGAGACCGCGCGGAGCTGGACAGCTTACAATCTGTATGCAGGCAGTACCGTGGACAGCACCGCAGCGGGCACGCAGCGCATCAGCGTGCAGGCCGGTAATTTTGCTGTTATCGCCAGCGGCAGAGGCAGCACGACGCATAAGGCTGACGTGGACGTTGCCGTCGGCGGCAGCGCGGAGGACGAGCTTGCGGGCGCGTACATGGGCGCGAAACTGGACGGCAATGTAACGTTCCATGTTGCAGACGGCGTCAAGCTGAATCAGTTCCTCGGCGAACAGAGCGGCGACTCCATCACCGGAAACCTGACCCTCCAAATCAATGGCACACCAACGCTGAAAAGCTACAATCCCACATATAAAGCCAGCGTCAACAAGGATTCGTTCGGCACGCTCGACCTGACCTACGCAGACGCAAATTTCATCACCGCAAACCGTGATAAATTCACCGGTTTTGCGACGGTTAAGCCAACTGCATAATTTCTCACAAGTCCAAGGGTGCTCCAGCAGGAGCGCCCTTTACTTTTGCGCATTGTTCGCACGACGAGCAAGTCTGATAACAATTTATGTGCCCGCTATAAAGAAGCATACTGAGCAGGATTGCCGTATTAAACATTGAAACCTCTTTTCAACCGCGGGCACCTTGCACAACAGCAGCAGATTGGATATAACAAAAGCAGCTATCCGGCACCCTGACGTCGGAAGATGTTCACGCGCGCATGACGGCACTGCTGGACGAATATAATGCCGCAGGCAAGCATGATCTGCACGGATTGGCAAAGTTTCATGCAGATTACGAGGCCATTCACCCGTTTCAGGACGGAAATGGACGAACCGGACGGCTGATTCTGTTTAAGGAATGTCTGAAAAACGATATTATCCCCTTTGTGATAAATGCCAGCCGCAAAGCAGAATATTATCATGCGTTGAATACCGCGCAGACAAAACAGGATTACAGCCTGCTGGAGCGGTTCTTCCGCGAGGAGCAGTCCGAATACCGTCAGCAGGTCGAAGGTTTCCTGCCACCGGTCAAAGAATAGCCAACGCCACTGCGGCTACTACGAGGCTACTGCCACCGAATATCGGCAGTCCCAACAGGTGCAGAAAACATACAAAAACCGCACAAAATGTTGGTGAACTGCGCCTTTTTAGTAGTCGCTGCGATGCAAACACCTCACATAGCACCGCTCCGACTCCAAAGGCCATGCGTTCGAATCGCACCGGGCGTACCAAAATGTGTTGATGAAAGATGCAACGCCGAAAACGCCGCACGAAAGTGCGGCATTTTTGCATATAACGCACCACTTTTAGGATGAAAAAGTTGCAAAAACTTGATTTTTCAAAATTTCAGTTTTGCCCCGCGAGAGGCGACATTTTTAAGATGCGCCCTGCCGAATTTATGGTCTGGTGTGGTTCGGACACCAAGGCTTAAAAACAAAGAAAACCAGCAGCCGCTGTATCACCCGCCCCTCTTCTGGCGTGTGAGGCAGCGGCTTTTCCTATCAGATGGGAGTCGGACACATAATCTGAAGTGGGCTCTATAACCTAATTGAAAAGAAAACGTTATACTTGATATGGACTTTTCCTGCTGAGTCGGTTACCATATTAAGTGTTCCGTGCGGCAGGTTCAGCTTTGTCCCGCAAGGATCGATGAAAGGAAAGGCAAAATCAATTATGAAACTGAAAAGAAATTCCCTGACCACGATTCTGGTGGTCAGCTTCCTCCTCATGGCACTCTCAGGTTGCGGGCAGCAAGCCGAGCCGGATTCAGCGCAGCCGCCGCTGGAAACCGTAACGTACTCCAATCTGACGGACGCGGACTCGCGCAAGCTGCTCACAGAAGCGCTTGCAGATGCCAATGTGGATGAGACCCGAACGAAGCTGCTGCTGGACCGCGTGGATCAGTTCAATGCCAGCGTCACGAGCGAATGGCTGACAGGCGGGTTTGAGAGCGCCGCTACCACCGAGACCAGATATGACCCCTATGAGATGCAAGATCTGTGGACGGAGAAGAACGGCAGCTTTCCCGGCTATAACTGCCGGATCACGGCCTTCAGTCTGTTCGGTGAGTTCGTCACCGCCGGAGTAGATCAGCCGGAAACGCAGGGCGAAGACTCCCTCTTTATGGATCTTGAAACGCTGGCCGCAGATCCCGCCGTTCTCTGCGGAGACAGCACATCCAAGTTCTGCGCATTGTTCGCACCGGTAACTGCCGCAGATACCACGGAGACGGCGGATCAGGTCAAAGCGCTTCAGGCGGGCTGGTCGGAGCGCGGTATTTCCTTTGAAGACAGCTCTGCCCGTCTGATCTCTGTTGTCCTCCATGACCGATTTTCGGATACGGACAATACGCTGTTTATCGGGCACGTGGGCGTATTACTGCCGGCAGAGGACGGAAGTCTGTACTTCATTGAAAAGGTCGCCTTTCAGGAGCCGTACCGCCTGGTAAAGATTCAGAACAGAACCGAACTGAGCGATTATCTGATGGAAAAATACGATACTGCATGGGGACAGGATACGACACGTTCCTTCATCATGGAAAATGATGAACTTATGGATGGATACCGCCCAAACCCGTTGGACAGCGCGTCATAAGCAGCACATAGGACAGGAAGCCTGCTTCTTCGCAGGCGGTTCAGTCGGCACCAAGCTGGGCACCGGCATCGCACAGGCAAGCATTGCAGGCATTATGAGTCTGTGCGGCTATATTTCCTCGACCGGCAGCGCTGTTGTGCAGTCGCAGTCCGCAATCAACTCGATCATCAACATCTATATGTTTGGCCCGCTGCTGATCTTTGTCGGCGTTCTGATCGTCGGCCTGCTGTATCAGCTCGACAAAAAGTATCCCGCTATCATGAAAGAACTTGCAGAGCGCGAAGCGCGCGGCGAGCTGTAACTTTCTGATCTTCATAATCCCTCAACCGTTCCCGGCATGGCTGCAAAGCTGTGCCGGGAATCTGTTTCTCGCCCTGTCCGCACCGGTCGGCAGGGCGTTTTCCGTCTGTACGCCGTGTCCGCCTTGCCGAGAAGCGGATATTCACAAAAAGTTTATCGCTGCGGCATTGCGGCTGTCCGCTCTCCTGTATATAATAAATGCAGAGCACATTCCTGTGTCTCCCCTCCCGATTACCGAACGATTCAGATAAAGGAGCACCCGTATGTCAACCAACAACCTGTCCACTCCCGCCTCCGGCCGTTTTTCCCTCAGCGCTGCGGCACTTCACATTCTCGCCATGGTGCTGATGCTGATGGATCATCTCTGGGCGACCCTCCTGCCCGCGCAGGACTGGCTGACGTGTGCCGGACGGCTGGCCTTCCCCATCTTCGCATTCATGACGGTGGAAGGATATTTTCACACCCACAGCTTCCGGAAATACACCCTGCGACTTGCGCTGTTTGCCGTGCTCTCCGAAGTGCCGTTCGACCTGATGTACGGCGGAACCTGGTTCTATCCTGTGCACCAGAACGTGATCTGGACGCTGCTGCTCGGTCTTCTTGGCATTCATCTGATGGAAACCGTGCGCAAAAAGCAGAAAACATGGCTGTATCTGCTCACCGCCCTGCTTGTTGTGCTGATCGGCACAGTGCTGGGCACCCTGGGCATGGTGGACTACTACGGCACCGGCGTGCTGACGATCTTTATCTTCTACTTCTTCCGCGGACGGAAGTGGTGGTGTCTGGCAGGACAGCTTCTCGCCCTCTACTGGGTCAATGTGCAGCTGCTGGGCGGTCTGCTGTATCCCGTCCATATATTCGGCATGGAATTTGAGATCTGTCAGCAGGGGCTTGCACTTCTGGCGCTCCTCCCCATCTGGCTGTACCGCGGACGGCAGGGCTATCACAGCAAACCGTTCCAGTATGCCTGCTATGCCTTTTATCCCGTACATATGCTGATCCTTGTGCTGATCCTGCAATATCTGACCCGCTGACGGCCATACCGCATCTGCAAACATCTGTAAAACTTTTTATTTATCAAATGCGCGTTCTGTTATATAATAAGTAAAACATCAAGATCCCGCATTTTCTGTTTTATGAAGGAAAGTATGCAGGACAGACCGGCTGCCGTGTGCGGTGCAGATCGACCGACTGCAAGAGAGAGCGCTTTCCCCATGATAACACTGAAAATTTTCGGTACGAGAGAAAGGAAAAACCATATGAACTGGAACATTATTACGGATTCAAGCTGTGATCTGCTCCCTTCCACCAGTCCGGACGGAAGGATTCGGCTGACCAGTGTGCCGTTTACCATCCGCATCGGAGAGCGGGATTTTGTCGATGATGAGCATCTGGATACGCTGGAAATGCTCTCCGCCATGGAGCAGGAACGCTCAGCCGGCCACACCTCCTGCCCCACGCCGGACGCATGGCTGGCGCAGTTTGAACAGGCGGACTGCGCAATCGCGATCACCATTTCCTCGCAGCTGTCCGGCAGCATGAACAGCGCTCTTGCGGCAAGAGATATGGCGCTGGAGAAAGATCCGGATAAAAAGATCGTCATTCTGGACTCCTTATCCACCGGACCGGAGGTTCTGCTCTGCGTAAAGGAGATCGAGCACCTGATCCGTCAGGGCCTTTCCTTTGACGATATTGCGGCGCACGCCAGAGGTTTTCTGCAGAAAACCAAAATCCTCTTTGCGCTCTCCTCGTTTGACAACCTGATCAAGAACGGACGCATCCACCGTCTGACGGGTATGCTCGCCAAGGCTCTCGGCATCTGGGGCATCGGCAGCGGCAGTGACGAGGGAAAGATCGCCTTTGAAAGCAAGGCGCGCGGTGCAAAAAAGGTCGTACAGACGCTGGTCAGCACCATGAAGGAGCACGGATTCATCGGCGGAAATGTCGCGATCAGCCATTGTGATAATCTCGCACTGGCTCAGACGCTGAAAAACAGCATTCTGGATATCTGGGAAAATACAAGCATCGAGATCCTGCCGACCCGCGGGCTCTGCAGCTACTACGCCGAGCGCGGCGGATTGATCGTCAGTTACTGAGCCGGAGCCGATCGACCGTCTCCGTTTTCAACAAACAAAGGGCGAAACCGTATGGTTTCGCCCTTTTTCTGTTCGGTTGATTGTTTTCCGCTCACAGCACCTGCACCCGCTCCGCGCGGTGCAGCACATCCAGATCCTCACATGCCCCACCATCGCCAGCCATGCCTTGAGCGGCTCGGCCTTCTTAGATAGCACGGACGGCGCCAATTCGCAAAAACCAGTTACTTCCTATTATGTCTTTGCATATTCTCATCGTCAGCACATCATTTTCCATCATTATGTACTAACTCCACCCATTTCTTTTGGCTAAATTGCTTACCGCAAAACAGAATTTCTCCCACGGTGCCAATGTCATCTGCAACGGGTCGCCCTCTCGAATCCTAAGCGTTCTTCTGATCTCCTTCGGAATAACAACGCGGCCGAGATCGTCGATCCGGCGCACGATTCCGGTTGCTTTCATAGCAATTCCGCCTCCCATTTTCGGTATTTCTGCTGCGATAGTGGTAGTATTTACTGAAATCGTGCAATTCATGTAGAAAAACCGTATGCACAATGTGTTCCTATTCATGAAAATTATGGTTTGCAGATCTGTTTCTTTCGCGTTAGCAGCTGCTCTGCACAGCGAACGCACGGCTGATATGTAATCTTCCAAATACCGTCTTCCCAATCCGCAAACCCCTTTGTCGTCCACTGTTTTTCTGCCAGTCCTCGAAGAACGGATACAATAAACGTCAGTATATTCAATATCATGCTGTATATTCTCCTCATTTTCGTATTGCGGCAAAATAAAAATCCCCGATCAAACCGCAAGGTCAGCAAGTTCAGCTGACCTTGGGTTAAACCGAGGATTTTTTTGATTCTGCTTACTTTTTCGCCTTGCTGCCGACCAGATAGCACACAGCGGCAACGATCATGCCGTTGATGGATGCGATACCCCACGGGACCAAATTTGCCACCACAGCGCCCAGCACAACGCCGAAAACCGCAAACCAGTTGACGTTTTCGGTCACTTCAACGTCCTTGTACTTCTCACGGTCCATGAAGAAGCTCATCACCAGAATGATGCCGACCGGCGGCAGCGTGCAGTTGAGGATATTCAGCCAGCCGGTGAAATTCCAGTACAGCCAGACTGCAAGCACGGTGCCGATAATACCGGAAACCAGCACCATCGGCTTCTTTCTCTGGCCGAAAATGTTCGCCAGACCCAGACCGGCCGAGTACAGTGCATTATCGTTCGTGGTCCAGATGTTGAGACCGAGGACCAGAATCGCCAGATAGAACAGACCGAGGTTGATCATAACCTCAAAAATGTCATTGCCGCCGACGTAGACCGACGAAATACCGCCGAAGAAGAACATCAGCGAGTTGCCGATAAAGAACGCGACAACGGTCGTGATCGCACCAACCTTGCCGTTGCGGGCAAAGCGGGAGAAGTTCGGCGTTGCCGTGCCGCCGGAGACAAACGAGCCGATAACCAGACCGGCGCCGCCGACAACGGTCAGCGTACCGCTGGACTTGGCAAACTGATCAATCAGCGTACCGTTGCCCTGTTTGACCGCCATCACCATGGCAACCGTACCCAGGATTGCAACCAGCGGAACCGCAATATAGCTGATGAGCGTCAGCGATTTGATGCCGAAATACGCCGAGGCCGTCATGCACACACCCGCAATGATAACGAGCACCCATTCAGCCGCTGTGCTGCCGCCGAGCAGCTCATTTGCAACCGGAATGGCAAACATGGCGATACCGACACCGAACCAGCCGATCTGCGTAAACGATATCATCGCGCTCGGCAGGTACGAGCCTTTTGCACCGAAGGCTTTGCGTGCCAGCAGGTCAAGGCTCATGCCGGTTTCCGCGCCAACATAACCGAGCAGACCGGTGTACAGGCTCAGGATCAGGCCGCCGATGATCATGGAGATGATAAAGCCGCCGAAATCCAGTCCGTCTGCCAGCTCCTTGCCAACCCACATGCTGGCCGAGAAGAAGGTGAAACCCAGCATGATCATGAACATAGTTACGATGCCGCGGCGCGCATAATGCGGCACAGCCGCTTCCGCAAAGTCGATATCGACCGGTGTGTTGTCATTTTTCATAGATTCTTATCCCCTTTTTGTGTTTTCAAAGAATGTACTTTTTGAGCGTCGTGGTGAACTCGTCAATGCGCTGATGCGCGATCTCCTCCAGCGTTACGTCCTTCAGGCTCTCGACAAAGCCGCGCTCCTGCTGATACAGCCAGCGCGTCAGCTTTGCGTCCAGCTTTTCATAGTGGCAGTCCTTCAGCCAGTCCTCATAGGAAATCGGCAGCGCATGACCCAGTTTTTCCTCCAACAGCGCCTGCTTGTCGATCTTGTCGGCACGCGCGAGAATGCCGTTCCAGAATTCCAGCACCTCTTCAATGTGCTCGTGGATTTCGTAACGGCGTGCACCGCCATCGTAGATCGTGCACTTCTCAAACAGCGGATTCTGCATGGAAAGCGTCTGACGGCGGAACTCCGGCGCCACAATGCCGCCCTTCCAGTAAAAGTCGATGAGCGCACGGTTGATGCCGGAAACGCCCTTGTCGCCCTCCTCGTAGCAGCTGAAAACGCCCTCGTAGTACACAGTGATGAAGCCCTCAAAGTCCGGCCAGTAGGTGCGGATTTCTTTAGTCAGCTTTTCGAGAATCTCAATGCCCTGGGTACCGCCGATGGTAAACAGCAGAATGTTGCGCAGCTTGGCGCCCTGCTTGCGGTAATAGTCGGTGACATAGCGCAGGCACTGCACAAGCGTCTCGCCCGAGGCGATGATATCGCCGATCATCAACGTGCTGTTGGGTACCATAGTCAGCTTGCAGTATTTGATATCGAGCGACATCTCATCATTCTCGCCAAACACGCGCTCACTGGACATAAAGCTGATGTCATGCACGCGGATATGCTCCTTGTAGCAGCTTTCCTCGAGCGGGTAGTTGAGTGCGCCGCGCAGAATGGACAGAATGTTCGCCGAAGTGATCTTTTTCTGCTCCTTGAGGTAGTACATCATCTGCGAGGTAGCCGTCACGAGCGACGCATACACCTCATAGCCGACAACCTCCGGATGGTTCATCAGCTTGCGGGTCTCTGCCTCCGAGACGATGTAGTATTCATTGACAAAGCTGCCGCCCGCCAGACGGTAGCAGTCCACACCCTGATCGCTGAATTCCGGTACGATATGGACGTCATTCCAATTTTCGATCATATCAGTTTCCTCCCTAAAAAAAGGGACCGACTGCCATTTTTGCGGGCAGAAGGTCCTTGGTTTTCATCGTTTTCCTATTGGATTCAACGGAACGCCGCATGTTCTGTTTTTACACAGCATATCCGTCCATCCCCTCTTTTTCGACTTCATTTTACTGAATTTATTATACGGGAGAAACCATACCGTTGTCAACAGCTTTGCAAGCCTCAGGCCGGATTTCTTACTTATAATCCGCATTCAGAAACAGCGGCTTGATCGTAGAAATCTCGGCGTATTCCTCCTGCGAGACCTGCATATCCGCATTCATGGTCTGCAGATCGGTCTTGACGACCTCAAGCGCCTCCATGACGTTCAGCGCATGGCCTTCCGCGATGGCCTGCTGCATACGGCGCAGCACGATCGGGTGCGCGTACCGTGCGGGCAGCGGAAATGCCGGAAAACGGTCGATATAGTTCTGCATCTGTACCCGCGCCTGCTTATCCCCGCGCAGAACAGCCGCATTGTTGTTGCGCGCCGTCGGCAGCAGGCGCCATCCGCCAAACAGGAAAACTGCCGCCAGCAGACACAGCAGCAGGTACCCGCCGGAGAAACCGCGGCACACGAGCGACACCACGCCGTAAATCAGCGCCGCCGCCCCGAGCACCATGATCGCTGCAGCCGCCCAGCGGTATCCCGCGCTCCTGCTCTGGTAGTTGCGCCGCCGTTTGGCTGCACGACTGAGCCGCTTGTACAGCTCGGGCTTGCGCTCGAGGTACGCGATCGCATTCTCCAGCTCCTCAATCTCCCGCTCAGCGCGCATGCTGAGCGGCGGCCGTCGGCGTTCTTCCGCCCTCCGGCGCTCGTACTCGACCTCGAGTTCAGCCTCCTCTTCCTCGCTGACGCACGGAATCTCCGGATGCATCTTGTGCAGCACGCGCAGCAGCTCGTCAATCTGATCCTCATACTTGAAACAGCACACCTGCTGCATGCCGCCGTCATACTCCACAAGCAGACAGGCTCTGCCTGCAAGCACACCCCGGACACCGCCGGTGCCTTCTTCTATAAACTTAAATGCCCGCGTAATGGCGGAAAACGGCACATAATAATGCCGGTCAATAAAATAACTGTTCAAATATAATGCCCGGCGGCCAACACCGCACGGACCAATCCGGCGGCAGTGCTGCTTATCGCGGACAAGCGAAGCGTCATCCAGCATGGTTCTGCTGAGCGGACGCGGTTTAAAAATCATATCCATCACCTGTAAATATTGTAGCACAAAAGCGTGGATTCAGCCACCCGATCCCATAAGAAATCCTGCTGCGGCGGTTCTTTATGCAAAGCGACAAATTCTCTCTTTCAGACAAATCGTTTTTGGCATACTATCCAAAATCATAGTATTCCTATTGACAATTAGGATATTCAAGTCTATACTTTCAATCACCAAAACCCGATAGGATTTATATGAATTGAAAGGGAGAACCTGTCATGAGCCGAATGTACTGTATGAATCGCTGCTGTATGTGTATGCACCGCTGCTCGTGTATGCGTTCCCTTGTGACCTGGCGAATGTGCGAATAACGCGCATAAATCATCCCGGCGGAAGGCATACGTCTTCTGCCGTTTTTTGTCGAAAGGAGTTCTCCCTTGTGAAGCATTTTGTCAAATCACTGCCAGTTCTCTCTATTCTGCTGGCGCTCGCCTGCGATATTCTGCTGCTGGATTCCGCGCAGCATCCTGCCGCAGAACATCCTTATTTTATATGGGCGCTGCTCATCGGACTGGCCGTGTATGTGATTGCCCTGCTGATATCGCTCGGCAACACCAAGGTACGCGATAAGCTGTCGTACAGCGCACTGTTCTATGCAGGAGCGGTTCTGGTGCTGAACATCCTCAACCTGCTGACCGCCAAGTTTGCGATTCTGCCGGTGCTGTACTTTCCCTCGCTCGACCGTGTGTTCGGCGTTCTCGTTGAGGACAGCGCGTTCCTCGCGACCTGCCTTGCATACTCCGCACGCCTGCTGTTCTTCGGCTGGCTCGGCGGTGCGGTTGTCGGCGTGCTGACCGGTATCGCCATCGGCTTCAACAAGACCTTCGCCTACTGGGTACAGCCGCTCGTCCGCGTGCTCGGCCCGATCCCGTCCACCGCGTGGATCCCGCTGGTGCTCATTGCTTTCCTGACTGCGGTTTCCGCCAGTGCCTTCCTGATTGCGCTGGCTGTGTGGTTCCCGACTACCGTGCTCACCAGCAGCGGCATCGCTTCCATCCCCAACTCGTACTTTGAGGTCTCCTCGACGCTTGGCGCGGGCAGCTTCTACCGCATTGCCAAGGTCGGCATTCCGGCGGCTATGCCGCATATGTTCCTCGGCCTGTTCAACGGCACCTGCTCGTCGTTCATCACGCTGGTCACCGCCGAAATGCTCGGCGCCAAGTACGGCATCGGCTGGTACATCAACTGGCAGAAGGAAATGATGGCATATGCCAACGTATATGCCGGACTGATCATCATTGCAGTCACCTTCTTCATTCTCATCACGCTGCTGTTCAAGTTCCGCGACCGCGTACTCGCATGGCAGAAAGGAGTTATCAAATGGTAGGAAGTATTTCGATTTCGGGTGTATCCAAACATTTTGTCAATCCCACCGGAGAGCGCATTACCGCTCTCGACAATGTTTCGCTCGATATTCCCGCCGGTTCGTTCGTTTCGCTGATCGGACCGTCCGGCTGCGGCAAGTCCACGCTGCTGCGTTTGATCTCCGGTCTGATTCCGATGGATGACGGCAGCCTGACGCTGGACGGTACACCTATCAAGGCCCCCGGTGCAGACCGCGGCTTCATGTTTCAGGAGCACACGCTGTTCCCGTGGCTGTCGATTTACGATAACATCGCGTTCGGTCTGCGCGCCCGCGGCATCTACAAGCAGGAAAAGAACCGCGTAGACGAATTTATCGAGATGGTCGGCCTCAAGGGCTTCGAGCATTCGTATCCGCACCAGCTTTCCGGCGGCATGTGCCAGCGCGCGTCTCTCGCAAGAGCACTCGTTGGCAAGCCCAAGGTGCTCCTGCTCGATGAGCCGCTCGGTGCACTCGATGCCTTCACCCGCATGAACATGCAGGATGAGATCCTGCGCATCTGGAAGGAAACCGGCATGACCGCCATCATGGTAACGCATGATGTGGATGAGGCCGTGTATCTTTCGGACAAGGTGGTCGTTATGACACCCCGACCGGGACGCATCACCGGCACGCTGGATATCAAGTTGGCCCGCCCGAGAGCACGCAGCTCGGAGGATTTTCTTCACTACCGTGCGGAGATCCTTCGTCAGCTCCATTACGGCGGCACAATCAAAGAGCCCAACTACTACATTTAAGATCGTATTAAAGAACATACGTTCATTATTATTGCTTTTATTATATATTTACCTTGAAAGGACAGAAAACCATGAAAAAGAATGGTATTTTATTTCGAGTGGCAAGCGGACTTCTCGCAGCTGCACTGACTCTCTCGCTTACCGCCTGCGGCGGCTCAAGCAGCAATTCGGACGCTTCCGCGGCAGCAGATTCCGCCGATTCCGGCGCAACCCACCTGCGTCTGATCTACTCTCCTTCTCTCTGTGCCGCACCGATGTACATCGCGATCGAGAACGGCTATTTTGAGGACGAGGGTCTGGACATTGAGCAGGTAACGGTTGACGCGGCACACGTTTCCGAGGCCATCGGTGCAGATCAGGTTGATGTCGGCATGGGCCTGATCGGCAAGCTGCTCCAGCCGCTGGAAAACGGCCTGCCCATCAAGTTCACCACCGGCATCCACACCGGCTGCACCAAGCTGCTCGTACCCGGTGGCAGCAACATCAAGAGCATTGCCGACCTCAAGGGCAAGAAGATCGGCGTACCCGGTCTGGCTGACGCGGCAACCGTTGTCTCCAAGCGCTCGCTGAGCGCGGCAGGCATCGGCGTGACCGACCAGAACATGGAGGTTGAATTCTCGGTTTACTCCCGCAACGATCTTGCACAGGCACTGCAGAACGGTGCCGTTGACGCAATCGCACTCGGCGACCCGGCGGCTTCTATTGCAGAGGAGCAGTACGGTCTGACCGCTCTCATCGACACCGCAACCGATCCCGAGTACAAGGACGAGTACTGCTGCGCAGCATTCGTCACCAGCAAGCTGGCTGAGGAGAACCCGAAGGCTGCTGCAGCCTTCACCCGTGCCGTACAGAAGGCATCTCAGTGGGTACAGGAAAACCCGGACGAGACCGCAAAGATCATCACCGAAAAGGAGTATGTCTCCGGTGATGTGGACTTCTGCGCACAGATTCTCAAGACCTACAACTACAAGCCTTCGGTTCAGGGCGGCTATGACGCACTCAAGCAGAACGCCGAAGAGCTGACCAAGATTGGCGTGCTCAAGGAAGGTACCGACGCGACCAAGTTCGCAGACAATGCATATATCTTCTTCGATGATGTTCCGGATGCACCGGAGAGCGACGCTTCCACCGATACCGCCACTAAATCCACAAAGGCCTCCTCTGTCAGCTTCCAGCCGGCAGCAGCAGCCGAGGCTGAGGACGACTGCTGCAGCGGCAAAATCACCAAGCCCGCACAGGACACAAACGCAAAGGCATAACATCGTTTTTACAGGGAGGAAAGGATTATGTCGGAACTGAAATGCACACACAGCTGCTCGGACTGCAGCAGACTCGGCTGCCGTTCGGCCAGCGAGGAGCAATACCCGCCGTTCTGCCTGACGACGAACGTAGATAAGGCACTGCTCGAGGAAACACTGGAAATCTACCGCAACGACCCGGAACAGGGTCTGATTGCCCGCACCTCCGCGTGCATTGAAGGCGAGTTTTACGGCCGCCTGACCCGTGTCGAGGAAACCATCGAGTTTATCAAGCGCATGGGTTATAAAAAGATCGGCATCGCGTCCTGCGTCGGTCTGATGCGAGAGGCTTCCATCTTCGCCCGTATTCTCAAGGCAAAGGGCATCGAATATTTCACGGTCGGCTGCAAGGTCGGCGCACAGGACAAGACCGAGATCGGCGTGCCGAACGAGAAAAAGCTCAACGGCGGCTGCGGACACGAGTCCATGTGCAACCCGATCATGCAGGCCAAGACGCTTGCCGCGCACGGCTGCGATTTCAACATCGTGATTGGTCTGTGCGTCGGACATGATACCCTTTTTCTGCGCCACAGCAAGGTTCCGACAACGGTTATGATCGTCAAGGACCGGGTACTGCAGCACAATCCGGTGGCGGCACTGTACGGCGTACAGTCCATGTATTCGCGGTTTAAGGATTTGGGATTGTAAATTCAGCAAACCGGCTGCAATCCGACACCGTCCGAACTGCATCCCTGCGTTTTTACCCTTTGGACTTCATCATCATCTCTCTTTCGCCGTTTTGAATGATTGCAAAAATCCTCCTGCCTTCTTTCTGAAGACAGGAGGATTTTTCAGCTTAACCTGCAGCATCGGGCATAGCCGAGGCGGCTCATCTGTTTTTCTCTTTGCCGAGCGTTGAATACAGCACACCGAACACGATAAGCACCGCACCGGCAATAAAGCCGACCGTCATGTGCTCGTTCAGCAGCAGGACACCGAGCACCATCGAGGTGAGCGGCTGAATCGGGTAAAACAGAGAACAGGTGCTCGCCTCTGCACGGGAGAGACAGTAATTCCACAGCGAATGCGGAATGGTCGTGCAGAAAATCGCCACATAGAACAGCACAAGGATGTACTTCGCGTGCAGGAAGTCCATCTCCGGGTGGGTGATGATCTCGCGGAGCATCAGCGGCAGCGTACCGATAGCAGCAACATAAATACCACAGGTCGTGACGGTCAGCGCGTCATACTTCTGCGAGAACGAGCGCATGAACACGCTCAGCGCGCTCCACGTCAGCACCGAACCGAGCGAAAGCGCTATGCCGAGGATATGACCGCCGCCGGCGTCTCCCCCGACGATGCAGACCGCACCGGCAACTGCGCTGACAATGCAGACGACCTTCTTCATCGTCATGCGCTCATGCAGCAGCAGCACCGCAAAGAAGCAGATGGCAATCGGGTTCATACAGTTGATGAGCGATGCCAGCGATGCGCCCGCCAGCTTGGTGCCGTACTGCTGCAGACCGATCGACAGCACATAGCCGCCCAGACCGAACATGATAACATATTTCCAGTCACCGCCCTTGATCCTGCGCGGCTTTCCGTTCGGGTCGGGTTTGCGCAGGCGCTGCAGGATGGTCATGGCAATGGCCGCGATGATGTAGCGCAGGCACAGCAGCGTGAACGGCTGAATCACATCGAGCAGTACCTTGCTTGCCGTGTACAGGCTGCCCCAGAAAATCGTGGTCAGCGCAAGCAACAGGCAGGTTGTTTTATCGTTCTTTTGTTGTTGCACAGTTTGTCAACTCCTCTTTTGTGCATTCTGAGTTAATTGTAGCACTATTTCAGCGAGTTGAACATAGGACAATATAATTTTTTAGTGATTCTGCATTATGCTACTCCCACTACGTTCTCCACACTTCACTCTGTATATACGATAAAAAAAGAGGACCCCAAGGTCCTCTTTCTCGCGCTTTAATAAACGTACTCGAACTCGAACTCTCCGATCACGACCGGAGCGCCCTCCTCGATGCCCATTTCCTCCAACTTGGCGTAAATGCCTGCAGACTGGAGCATACGATCCATATACTGGCGGGATTCGTAGTCGTCGATGTTGACCGAGCCCATAATCTTGTCCACCCATGCACCGGTGACAACGTATGCGTCGCCGTCGCGCTCGATGGTCCAGTCGTTCTCGGTTGCGGCCTTCTCCTCGACCTCGACGAACTCCGGCTCGTAGACGAATACCGGCGGGAGCTGCTGGAGCTCGTGCCAAGTCAGGTTCATCAGCTCTTTCACGCCCTGATTGGTCGCCGCAGACAGCTCCGCAAACAGAAAACCATGCTCCTCTGCGTACTTGCGGATCTTCTCGACCGGCTCACGGTCATCGCCCAGCAGGTCGGTCTTGTTGGCAACAATGATCTGCGGACGCGCTGCCAGAAACTCGCTGTAGCCGGCAAGCTCTGCGTTGATCTTCTCAATGTCGTCGATCGGATCGCGGCCCTCACTGCCTGCCGCGTCAACCAGATGCAGCAGCAGTCGGCAGCGATCAATGTGGCGCAGGAAGTCGTGGCCCAGACCGGCACCCTCGCTCGCGCCCTCGATAATGCCCGGAATGTCGGCCATGACGAAGTTCTGCTCCTCACCGACCGAAACCACACCGAGGTTGGGCACCAGAGTCGTGAAGTGGTAGTTTGCAATCTTCGGGCGCGCCGCCGAGACCATGCTCAGCAGCGTGGACTTGCCGACATTCGGGAAGCCGACCAGACCGACATCGGCCAGCAGCTTGAGCTCAAGGATAATGTCGCGCTCGACACCCGGCAGACCCGGCTTGGCAAAACGCGGTGCCTGACGCGTCGGCGTTGCAAAATGCGTGTTGCCCCAGCCGCCGTTGCCGCCCTTGGCTGCTACAAACGGCTCGCTGTCGGACATATCCTTCATGACCTGACCGGTTTTCTGGTCACGGATGATCGTGCCGCGCGGTACGCGAATGATCAGGTCCGCACCGTCCTTGCCCTTGCAGCGCTTGCCGCCGCCCGGCTCACCGGGAGCCGCAACATACTTTTTCTTGTAACGGAAATCAAGCAGCGTGGACAGATTGTCATCTACCTTGAAGATGACCGAGCCGCCGCGGCCGCCGTCGCCGCCGTCCGGACCGCCGGCTGCCACATACTTTTCGCGGTGGAAACCAACCTTGCCGTCACCGCCCTTGCCGGATACGATCTTGATTTTTGCAATATCAATAAACATGGTAGTCCTCCTTTCTACACATGATGAAAACAGTGCCCTAAAAACCTTTCCGGCACTATTTTACCCTCTATAACCAATAAAATCCCAGACGAAGTCTGGGACAATAAAATACCAGTTTGCTTGCAAACTGCAACCACATGGCAGATTTTCCGGACGGAAAATCGAGCCATTGGCTCGCCGCAGCGAATTGCGCCTCCGGCGCAATCATTTAATCGCGGCACTCTGTGCCGCAACAAAACGTCCAGCTTTGCCGGATGTTTTGTTACCCCGACCCAGCCGCATTGTGCGGCGCCGTTGGGGTATCAAATTTCGGTTTCGCAAGGAACCGGAATTTGAATATAGGGGGCTTTTGAAGCCCCCTATACGCAACGCTATAATTACTGCGGGTAAACGGAAACCTGCTTGCGGTCCTTACCCAGACGCTCGAAGCGAACAACGCCCTCAACCTTTGCGAACAGGGTGTCGTCCTTACCGCGGCCAACATTCACACCCGGGTGGATCTTGGTGCCGCGCTGGCGAACCAGGATGTTGCCTGCCGGTACGGTCTGACCGTCTGCACGCTTTACACCCAGTCGCTTGGACTCGGAATCACGACCGTTCTTGGTCGAACCAACGCCCTTTTTATGAGCGAAAAACTGTAAGCTAATCTTCAGCATCTGCTTGCACCTCCATTACGTTCAAGAAATCAGAATAATTTTGTTCCAGTTCGGAAAAATGCAGCTTCAGAGCACAAAGTGCATCCTGTCCGCGTTCCACATCGCCTTTCGGCAGCGTAAAGCGGATATGCGCTCCGTCATCCTCGATGAGAGTATCGACCGGAATATGCTGTACATCATACAGCAGCGCATGCGTCAGCATAACCGCACTGGAGATCGCTGCGCAAACGATGTCTTCCCCTTCCTCCGCATAGCCTGCGTGGCCGAGAATATCCACCGCGAGGATTTTATCCTCCTGCAGCGAAAAAGTGACTTTGGTCACGGTCTTACGCCTTGATGGACGCGATGGTCACCTTGGTGTACGGCTGACGATGACCCTGACGACGGCGATAACCCTTCTTCGGCTTCATCTTGAAGATGTTGATCTTCTTGCCCTTGCCGGTCTTCTCAACCGTGCCGGTTACAACCGCGCCGGAAACGTACGGAGCGCCTACGGTGATGGAATCACCCTCGCCTACTACCAGAACCTCGTCAAAGGATACGGTAGCACCGTCCTCTACGCCGAGCTTCTCAACGTAGATTACGTCGCCCTCGGATACCTTGTACTGCTTGCCGCCAGTTTTCAGAATGGCATACATGTGTTTTCCCTCTCTTTCGTTGTAGAGTCACGCTTGGCACGGCGGTGCATCGTTTGATACACACTTACAAAAGCCTATGCACAATGCGGCTTTTAATAGCATAGCACAAGAGGCACGAACTGTCAAGTCCATGCCTCTGATTTTTTTAATTTTTCCGCAGATTATGCGTTTGCATCCGCAGATGCGGAAGAAGCGCTGCTGTCAGACGAATTGTCGGACGCACTGCTGTCGCTCGAACTGTCAGAGCTGCTGTCCGAGCTGCTGCTATCGCCCGAACTGCTGCCGGAAGCCGTGGTATTGCTGTTGTTATTGAAGAACGAAGCAACAAAGTCATAGAAGCCGGACGGAATCATGCTCGTCGAGCCGGTTGCGCTGCGGTCGGTGCTGACAAAGCCGGTGTCGCCCTCTGCAAGACCGATCACGCGGTCGGTGAACAGCACATAGTACTGGCAGATCGGTGCATCGCCGGTGGAGGCGGCATAGCCGGAAGCGTCATCGCGGTACTCGCCCAGCTTGTCCTGCAGATAGCCCTTCGGAACGCTGATATAGCGAAGCTGCGAGCCGGTGCTCTGTACTACATAAACGCCGTCGTTCAGCATCGGGATCAGATCCACAATGCTGTTGGTCTCTGCGGTCTTAGCCGCAGGAAGCGTTGCAGTGATGCTGCTCTGCAGGGTCTGATTCTCCTGCGTCAGCGCACCAATCTGTGCGGACAGATTGTCCTTATCCTTATTCAGTGTTTCTATCTGCGAGTTCAGGTCCGCAATTTTACTGCCGCGGGACTTGAACAGTCCGCCAAAGATGATCGTCAGCAAAAGCAGTACCAACACGGCAATGCAGAGCACCATGCGGTAGTTCAGCTTGACCGATGCTCTGCGCATCGGCTTGCCTTTGCCCATACGCATGCCGGAACGCACCGGACGTGCCGGCTGACGTCTGCCTGTGCGTGCGGGACGCTCACTGCGGTCGAGGCTGCTCGAGCGCTCACTGCGGTCCGAGGCACTTTCGAACCGGCTGAAGTCCGGCTCAAAGCGGTCGAATCTGTCGAAGCGGTCGTTCTGATCGTTCTGATCCATCATTAATTCTCCTGCCTTTCAGCTGCGCTTACTTGGACGGATTTTCGATGACCTGAACCTCACCGTTGGAGTGGCCGACGATCATGCGCTTGCACATGTTGAGGAACAGACCATGCTCCAGCACGCCGAGCATGCCGGTCAGCTTGGAGTAAACGTCCTGAATGTCAAAGCCTGCGCCGAGGTGCAGATCCGCAATAAAGTTGCCGTTATCGGTAACGAAGGTCTTGCCGTCGCGTACACGCAGAACCGGATTCCAGCCGTAAGCTGCCATGCGCTCCATCGCCTGCTTGGAGCCGTACTGTGCGATCTCAACCGGCAGATGGAAAGCGCCGATCTTGTCTACCAGCTTGGACTCGTCCATGATCCAGATAACTTCCTTCGCCATGGATGCAACGACCTTCTCGCGGTACAGCGCACCGCCGCCGCCCTTGATGGCGTTGAACTTCGGGTCGATCTCATCTACGCCGTCGATTGCCAGATCAACGTGATCCAGCTCGTCGATGGTCAGCAGCGGAATGCCCAGTTCACGAGCCTGCGCCTCGGTAGCCTTGGAGGTCGGGATCGCCTGAATCTTCAGGCCGTTCTTTACCATCTCGCCTACTGCATTTACCATGTGGTACGCAGTGGAACCGGTGCCCAGGCCAACAACCATGCCGTCCTTTACATACTCTGCCGCCTTATCGCCGGCAAGCTTCTTCATATCCATTGTATTCGTCCTCCCCTGACGTGATAAACCGCATGTTGCGGTTAACTCATTAGCTTTATTATAGAATGAATCCGGACAAAGGTCAATCTTTTCTAATTTACAAAATAAAAACAATCCCGCCGAAATCTGGAGAGATTGAAAAAGGCTGTGATTGATTACCGCCGCACCGTGCTGCACATTCTGTCGAACTCGGCTATACTTAACGGTAAGAAAGGTGCTGCTGTGCTTTCACGGTAGGCGGTTAAGTCTTACCCCTGCAAGGGGGTGTTGCCGATGGACTATAATGCAATTATTCTTATTTTGATTTTTGCTACTGGTTACATCATCGCAATAAAAAAGAAATAACCGCCACCATCTCCAAATGAATGCGGTTATTTCTTCCGTTTTCTTTAGGGGCTAACCGTCTACCGGCAGCACCTTTCGTTACTTTCAGTATACCCGCCCGCACCCGGATTGTCAACCCGGATACGGACGTTTTTTATTTACCGGATGCCGTTCTGCAGCTTTGCCGCCTTGAGCGTATTCTTCATCAGCATGGTGATGGTCATCGGACCGGCACCGCCCGGAACCGGCGTCATGTAAGAGGCCTTTTCCATAACCTCCGGCGCCACATCGCCGCAGACCTTGCCCTCGGCGTTGCGGTTGATGCCAACGTCAATCACCACTGCGCCCTCCTTGACCATATCCGGCGTAATAAAGCCTGCCTTGCCGACAGCGGCTACCAGAATATCCGCACGGCGGCACACCTCTGCAAGATCCTGCGTGCGGCTGTGGCAGATGGTAACCGTACCGTGACGGTGCAGCAGCAGCATGCTCATCGGCTTGCCGACGATATTCGAGCGGCCGACTACGACGCACTCTTTGCCCTTCGGGTCGATCTTGTACTCGTCAAGCAGCTCCATGACACCCGCGGGCGTGCACGGCACGAAATCAAAATTGCCGACCATGATCTTGCCGACATTAACCGGATGGAACGCGTCCACGTCCTTCTTCGGGGCAATGGCGTCGATGACCGCCTGCTCGGAAATATGCTTCGGCACCGGCATCTGGCACAGGATGCCCGAAATTGCCGGGCTCTCGTTCAGTTGTGCGATTAGACCGAGCAGTTCCTCCTGCGTGGTCTCCTCGGGAAGCGCGTACTTCTCGCTGTAAAAGCCGCACTGCTCGCAGGCGCGCTCCTTATTGCGGACGTAAATCTCGCTCGCCGGATCGTTGCCGACGATGATAACCGCCAGGCCCGGCGTTACACCCTGCTTTTTCAGTTCTTCGGTCTCTGCCAGAATGCTGCCGCGTACCTTCGCGGACAGTGCCTTGCCGTCCATTCTTACTGCACTCATATTGTCGTTCTCCTTTATCGTGAAATGTTATTCGCCTTTTTTCTCGTCCGCCTTGTCCTGCTCAGGCGCGTAGAATGCCTTCTCGACCTTGATGCGCTTATATCGGCACACCAGCACAGCAATCGCCGCAATGCAGCTTATGCCGGCCAGCAGCTGCGATACGCGCACCGGGCCGAGATACAGGCTGTCCGTCCGCAGGCCCTCGATCCACGCACGGCCCAGACCGTACCACGCTACATACAGCAGCGCCATTTCGCCCTTAAACTTGCGCTTCTTCGAATAGAAATGCAGCACAAGGAAACCGACAAAGTTCCACAGCGACTCATACAGGAAGGTCGGATGCACCGGAGAAGCGCCGTCAATGCTCATGCCCCACGGCAGAGAGGTTGCACCGCCATGTGCCTCACCGTTGACAAAGTTGCCCCATCTTCCGATGCACTGACCGATCAGCAGACCGAACGCCGCCAGATCACACAGGCTGGCAAACGACAGTTTCTTAATTCTGCTGTACACCGCCAGTGCAATCACAACACCGATGACCGCACCGTAAATTGCGATGCCGCCCTTCCAGATGGCGATGATCTCATTCGGATGCTGGCTGTAATATCCCCATTCAAATGCCACATAGTAAATACGGGCGCAGATGATGCCGACCGGCACACCGATAATCAGGCAGTCCATCAGATTGTCCGACGTAACGCCGAACTCCTTCGTCCGCCGATTGATATACAGCGCTGCCAGCACAAAGCCCAGGCAGATAATGATGCCATACCAGTAAATATCTTTGCCGAACAGATTGACGGCGACACGGTTGATGTTAAAATCCAGTCCGAGCGCCGGAAATGAAATTGCGTGTTCCATGATCTTTCTTCTTTCTATCGTTACTTCGGCTCTACCACCGACATGGTCGAGCGGTTCGGCTGTGCCCAGCGGCGGAACATTTCCTGCACATCCTCCGCATGGATGGTGTCAAACAGCCCGGCAAAATCCAGATAATGCTCGCCCGCAAAAACAGAAGCGATCTCCTGCCGTGCATACAGATCGGGCACATCCAGCATACGCAAACGCATGCCGTACAGCGCGTTCTTCATGCGGCGGAACAGCTTCGGCTCGATGCCCTCCTGCGCCAGCCGTGCAGCCTCCCGCTCAAGTGCTTCGCGCACAGCCGCCGGATCTCGGCTCTCGCCGCCGAGGATCGCGCATGCGCCATCCGGAATGAGCGAATAATCCACATCAAAATCGCGTCCGAGCAGCCGTTTCTCGTACAGCTTTGCATACAGCGGAGAGGTATCGCCGCACAGAATACGCACCGCCAGATCACCGATCAGACTGCGGCGCAGGCGGCTTTCGCCTGACGGAACCGGCTCGTCCTTAAAGCCGACCATGCACTGCGGCAGCGACACCTGCATTTTGCGCGTCACAACCGGCTGATGGACTTCCGCGCGGCGCTCGCCGTAATGACGCTGACCGATCTTGGGTGCGTCCTTCGGTGAAATCTCCTCTGCCATGCGGCATACCTGCTCGAAGTCCGCTGTGCCGCACACCACGAGCGCCATGTTCTTCGGACTGTAAAACGCACGGTGACAGGTGTACAGCAGCTCCGGTGTAATATGCGAAATACTCTCCTCGCTGCCCGGAATGGACACGCGCACCGGATGATTGCGGTACAGGCCCTCATACGCGCCAACGAACACCTCCCAATTGGGTGTGTCCTCTACCATGCGGATCTCCTGATTGATAATGCCGCGTTCCTTCTCCACGTTTTCATCCGTGAAGTACGGCGTGAACACGAATTTAAGCAGAATCTTCAGATTCTCCTCAAACCGGTCGGTGCAGGAAAAGTGATACGCCGTCATGGTGTGGCTTGTGAACGCGTTCGGACTTGCACCGGTGCGGGCGAATTTCTGCAGTGCATTGCCGTCCTCATCCTCGAACATCTTATGCTCAAGGAAGTGCGCAACGCCCGCCGGTGTGTCATACCGCTTGCCTTCAAAGGTGAACGATGCGTCCACCGAACCGAAATCGGTCGCCAGAATGGCGAAGGTCTTGCTGAAACCCTTCTTGGGCAGATAGCAGATGCGCAGACCGTTTGCCAGCGTGCGGGTCTGCATACTCTCGTGCAGAGCGGAATAATTCTTTGTCATTTTGCCGCTCCCTTCATAAAGAATACCGTGTCAAGCGCTGTGCTCTGTGCCGCGGCAATGACCTGCTCGCGCGTGATGTCGGTCACCTGCCCGATGCGCTCCTCGGGCGATACGAGCGTGCCTGCAGCCGCCTGTCCCATCCAGTAGCGCTCGAGTGTAAGCGGGTCGTCGAGCATGGTGCGCCAGCCGTTGACCAGCGTTTTGCGTGCGCTTTCGAGTTCTGCGTCCGTAATTTCGCCCTTGCGGCACAAATCCAGCTGGTGCAGGATTTCATCGCGTGCGACCTCGAAATTTCCGTTCTCAATGCCGGAGTTGACGATCATCAATCCCTTGGAGGCGACAAACTGCGCACTTGCATAGTAACACAGCGACTTTTTCTCGCGTACGTTGAGGAACAGCTTCGCGCTTGTCGAGCCGCCGTAGATGGTCTGGAACATCCAGTACGCCGCCGGTTCTCCGCCGGTCAGTGATGCACCGCCGGTACGGAAGCCGAGCGACAGCTTGCCCTGGGTTACCTCGGCATCCTCAACGACCTCACGAACATCACCGGCAGGCCGCGCCTGCACGACCGTGTGCGGCTGATACAGCGTGCCCTCGCGCGGCTGGGCCAGCGGCGTTGCCATGAAGTGTGCTTCCACCTCGTCCGGCATCATCGTACCGCAGTAGAACAGCTCCACCTGCGCCTCACTCAGCGCACGGCGATAGGCCGCGTACAACGTTTCCGGCGTAATGCGCTCCGCCTGCTCGATCGTACCGAGCGCGGACTTGCCGTAGTCCTCGTTTTCGCACATGAGCTCGTTCAGTCGGCGCGGCGCCCACGAACGCGGATCGTTTTTGAGTGCGGCAATGCGGTCGATCAGGTTGCCGCGCTCCCCCTCTGCATAGGCAGCGCAGAACAGGCCGTCCTGCAGATACGGGTTGTACAGCAGATCGCACAGCAGACCGATCACACCGGCGGTCAGACCGTCGGCTCCCGGTGCATAAGCCTCATCAATACAGTCGGACAGAAAGCCGATGCACAGGTTCTCGCCCTCCTTGCGCACTGCGGCTTCAATGCGCGCACCGTACAGCTCGTCAAGCGCGGTGCCGAACGCCTGCATGTCGTTCAGCCTGGCCGTGCCGCGGCGCAAAACCTGCGGCAGACACGCGCGCAGCGCGGCATCCTCGCCGCCGAGCGGCAGCACCAGCATCGCGCGCAGCACTGCCCGCTTAAACTTCGGTGTGGTCACGCAGGTGAGATTGATTCCCGCACCCAGCGTTTTTCGGGTCACTTGTTGCATAATTTCCCTCGATTCCGGAAAAGTTTGTCTAACGGGTTATATTATACCGTATATGTGGGAGTAACGCAAACGTAGTTTATGTGAAGTTGCGGTGGTTTAACCGCAACGCAGGCTATTCCGGCACCGACCCGCTGGGATGCACGAACCGCGCAAGCGGTTCGCCCTATTCGGGCGGCATTTCTCAGCACCGGCTGAACGGGGTACTCGAACTGCGCAAGCG
>ERZ857750.1002-NODE-1002-length-33034-cov-9.967555_pt1 | contig 33034 bp, 23 predicted proteins | sample MGYA00519915_ERZ857750 | MGnify/ENA primary metagenome ERZ857750 (study PRJEB31778, sample SAMEA3449358) | human gut metagenome | biome: human gut; feature: human-associated habitat; material: faeces | place: United Kingdom | collected 2010/2012 ...
ACCATTAGCATTGTTAGTCTTAGTTTGAAGAACAGTTCCGTTGGCATCTTTCAATACGAAGCTAAATTCACCATCTTTAAGTGCACGACCTGCAAGAGCTTTAGTGAAGTCAAAACGAGTCTTAACTGGTGCAACAGCAAAGTTGTTGAACTCAGTATCAGCTGGCATAGTAACTGCAGCGTTCAAAAGACCTGTTTGAGCGTCTTTTGTGACATTGACAGTTACAACTGCGTTCATTGAATCATAATCAATGTTGGTATCTGTTCCAGCTACTTCACGTACAGTGTAAGTGTGTGTACCTTCAGTTGCATATGAGATTGAATCAAATTGGATTGAACCATCAGCCGCATTCTTCTTAGTTTGGATCACATTGCCGTTTTCAAGCAATTCGAAGGTGAAGGCATTTGCTTCAAGAGTCTTACCTTCCAAACGTTTTGTGAAGCGGAATTGTGCTTGTGTTGGAGATGAAGTGAATGTATTGTTGAATTCTTTGTCGGCTGGAAGTGTATTAACAGCTTTAAGAACATGACCATCTTTAGTAACAGTAATTGTTACTTCAGCTTTCATTGTGTCATATTGCATACCAGCTTCAGAACCTTGAACTTCTTCAACAGTGTACTTGTGAGTACCAACTTGTGCGTTTGTGAATGTCAAATCGTCAAAGGCGATCACACCATTAGCATTGTTAGTCTTAGTTTGAAGAACAGTTCCGTTGGCATCTTTCAATTGGAAACTGAATTCACCATCTTTAAGAGTACGACCTGCAAGAGCTTTGGTGAAGTCGAATTTAGTTTTAACTGGTGCTACAACATAGTTGTTGAAGATTTTATCATCAGCACTTGATTTGAATCCACCTTCAGCACTGTATTTAACTGAAGCTTGTAAATCACCTTGAGCGTTCTCCGTTACATTAACAGTCATCGTAACTGTCATTGCATCGTAGTCAACGTTTGTATCAGAACCCTTTTGTTCAGTGATTTTGTATTTATATGTGCCAACTTTAGTAAAGGTAAGCTTGCTAAATGTCGCTTTGCCGTCCTTGTTAGTAACAGTTTCTTCGTGTTTATCAGAACTGCTTTTCTCTTCTGTTAACTTGAATGTGAACTCGCCATCTTTTAAGACACGTCCTTCAAGTTGTTTTTCAACTTCTGGAGTGACTTCAACTGGTTCTTGTTTGACATAGTAATAAACCGGTTGTTTATACGGTGTCAAAGTGTTGAGCAAGTCAACGTTGGTACCTATTTGTATATATGCACCATTTTCTAATTGACTATTTGGTGAAAGGTGCCCGATACCATCTCCTAAGAATGGTACGAATACTGTTTTCTTAGGTGTATATCCCGCTGCTGTTTGGAAGTCAAATGGAACTTCTACTCCATTAGGATGGTTTACACCTTTATTATCTGTGAAAGCAATTGTGTTAAGAGGTGATTTCTTAACAGCTAAGTCTTGTTTGTTATAATCACCAGGTTTAATAGGTTTAGTTTCTGCTAGTAACATATAACCATCAGTGCTTAATGTACCATCAGAACGTTTGCTTTGTTGTTTTGGATCTAGAAGATAAACGCGAACAACTACAGTTCCATCTTCACCTACGATTTCTTTAATACGTTTAATTCCTGCACGCTCAGCGTCCATGAATTTAGTTCCAACTTTGTAAGGACGGCTTACATAACCTGATTGATCGTTCGCATCAGCTGCTTGATAAAGTTTGTATCCATCAAATTGGCGCTCTCCAGATGCTGTGAAGTTTTGACCTTCCATAGCTTTAAGAGTGTATGAAGCTAAGTCTACTTCATTACCATTTGCTTTATAATCTTGAACAGTTACATCAGTTTTATTCGCCTTAAATGTTGGATTATTTTTATCAACTACTTTATAGTAAGTTGTTTTATTAACTGATACTGGAATCTTGGCATTAGTATCCGTAATCGTACGACCGTTATAAGCTGGTTCTACAACGTTGATAATATCTGTTGATGTACGAGCGTTATAAACATCTTGATATAACTTTTGTTCAGCTTCGTTCTTTGGATTTACTAAAGCTTGAATACTTGCACCAACTTCATACCCTAATTGGATGAATGGTTGGTCCGTTTTACCAGGGCCAGCTCCTGTACCTGGATCGTAATCAACTTGCCAAGTCAATTCACCTCTAGATGCAGCTGTAGTTGTCGTGAATTTTTGAATACCGCTTGACGCTGTAATCGTTCTAGTTTCTACTACATTACCAGTCGTTTTATCGACCAATTCAACAGTTGTATCTGTTGAAGCATCAAATCTCTTGTATGCTCGAGTATAGTAGTTTGTATTGTAGCGTTCATTGAAACGAGTAAGGTCTACAATACTATAGGTGTAGACATCGCCTTCTTTAGCAGCATATCCTGATGGTACTGTTTGTGAACGAACACTTGCACCATTTGGATCCGTCATTTCAGGTGTAGCAACTTCACCGTCTTTTAGGAAAGTTGCTACAGCAACCGGCTCGTTATTGTGGTCTGTAGCGGCACGACGGCTACGACGACGTCCACCATTAGTAGCTAAAGCTCCTGCATTTGTACGTTCTGTAGCAGCGTTTGCTACAGCCGCAGCAGCATCTGTACTTGTTGCTTTATCTGTTTGAGCAGCTGGTTCGGTACCAGTGATTGAAGCTGCTGGATTTACAGTAGCTGAAAAAGTAGTTGTTGCTGCTGGTGTAACTGCTTCTTCTCTTGCAGCTGCTCTTTCTGAGCTTTCACCTGCTGCAGCACGAGTTGCAGTTGTTGCTGCTGGTGTAGCCGCTGTGGTAGAAGCTGGTTTAGAGCTGGTTTCTGCCATTTTCGCTGTTGGTAGAACGATTTCTGGCAATGAACCAACGTTTAGTGGTTTTGAAGCTTCTTCAGTTTTTTTAGTTTCAGCTGGCGCTACTTTGTTTTCTGTAGCAGCTGGTGTTGCAGTTGCCTCAGCTTTTTCAATCGCTGAAGCTGGTGTTTCTGAAGTTGCAGCAGCAGTCCCAGAAAGGTCAATTTTTGGAACTGATCCACCTTCCCCGTACGCCTTAGAAGCAGCTGGTGCTTCTGCTTGACTTGACTCTGTTGTAGCAGGTTGTGCTGCTTCTGAAGCTGCTGTTCCCGCAGATTCAGAGGCTGCTGTTGCTTCATCCGCTGACGCAGATTGAGCTCCTGCAGCAAAGAGCGCTGTTCCTAAGAGAACAGAACAAACCCCAATGCTATATTTTCGTAAAGAAAAGCGTTGGCGTCTATTGAAAATATCCTTCATTTATAGGATCTCCTTTTTCATATTTCATGATTCCATGATACAAATAAAATTGTAACATCCTTGACATCAAGAGTCAATCTGTCGAAATAAAAATGTAACATTCTTGTTAAAATGTCATATTATACCACATATTTTTTAATATTTTGTGCCAAATTGTCACATTTTTTCCTATCCGGTTCACTTTTTTTACACTAAAAAAAGAATACGGGCAAACAGTGATTATTCTGTCTTCCTATACTCTTCTCTATGTTTATTTCACTTCCGAAATCAAACCAGTATCCACATCATACACAGCTCCTGAAATCACCACATCCTCTGGAATCAGAGGGGAAGCTTTTAAAAGCTCCATATCTTCACGGACACTCTCTTCAATGTCTTGAAAGGGGAGGAAGTCGCACTCTCCCACATCTACTCCCAGTTCTTTCTTTAGATGCTGCCGGAAAGCTTCGTTTTCAAAGGTTTGTGCGCCACAGTCTGTATGGTGCAAGACGACGATTTCGCGGGTTCCCATCTGTTGCTGGGAAATGACCAAGGAGCGGATCATGTCATCTGTCACGCGCCCTCCAGCATTCCGCAAAATATGGGCATCTCCAAGAGCCAGGCCCAGTGCTGGTGCCACGTGAAGGCGGGAATCCATACAGGTCACGATGGCGACTTGTGTTTTGGGCTTAATCGGAAGACGGAGGTCTCCATGCAACGCCACATAAGCTTGGTTGGCTGTTAAAAAATTATCAAAATAAGACATGGTCTCTCCTTTATTCCTTTGAAATTCAAATCATCTATTATTTTACCACATCTCACTATTTCTGTCAGAAAGGATCTCCCATCATCTGTCACATCTGAAAAAAAGAGAGTGGGACAGAAATCGGTAATTCGTTAGAATTCGATTTCGACGTCCCACCTCCGCACAGTTGAGTAGGGCTGTAAAAGCTGATGAAATCAGCGTAGTAGAGTCCACTCAACCACTGCGTCTTGCTCGACAATCCAAAAACAATTGAGAGGCTAGGACTTTTGTCCCAGCCTCTTTTCTTCTATTAAAATACTTTCTTCAAGACTTCACTTAGTGTCGTCACACCGATGACCTGGATCCCCGATGGTGTCGTGATCCCCGTCAGAGAATTTTTTGGAACATAAATCTTGGTAAAACCAAGCTTAGCAGCTTCATTAATCCGTTGCTCGATCCGATTGACCCGGCGGACTTCTCCGGTCAAGCCCAACTCTCCAACGAAACACTCTTGCGGGTTGGTTGGCTTGTCCTTGTAGCTGGAAGCAATGGCTACGGCTACGGCTAGGTCGATAGCTGGCTCATCCAACTTGACACCACCTGCAGACTTGAGGTAGGCATCCTGATTTTGAAGGAGCAAACCCGCTCGTTTTTCTAGCACTGCCATGATGAGACTAGCTCGGTTAAAATCAAGCCCTGTTGTCGTCCGCTTGGCATTTCCAAACATGGTCGGTGTCACCAAGGCCTGCACTTCTGCAAGAATTGGACGTGTCCCTTCCATGGTCACTACGATGGACGAACCAGTCGCACCGTCTAAACGCTCTTCTAGGAAAACTTGACTCGGATTGAGAACCTCAACCAAGCCACCTGACTGCATCTCAAAAATCCCAATCTCATTGGTTGAGCCAAAGCGGTTCTTGACTGCTCTCAGGATTCGGAAGGTATGGTGGCGTTCGCCCTCAAAGTAGAGGACCGTATCAACCATATGTTCCAGCATCCGAGGACCTGCCAAGGTTCCTTCCTTTGTTACGTGCCCAACGATGAAGATGGCAATGTTATTGGTCTTGGCCAGCTGCATGAGTTCAGCCGTTACTTCCCTCACCTGAGAAACCGATCCTTGTACCCCTGAAATCTCAGGAGACATAATGGTCTGGATCGAGTCGATGATAAGAAAGTCAGGTTGGATCCGCTCAACCTCTGCTCGCACGCTTTGCATATTGGTCTCAGCATAGAGATAAAACTCACTGTCGATATCCCCCAAGCGCTCTGCCCGTAACTTGATCTGCTGGGCCGACTCCTCGCCACTAACGTAGAGGACCGTTCCCACTTGAGATAACTGAGTTGATACTTGTAAGAGTAGGGTTGATTTTCCAATACCTGGATCTCCACCAATGAGGACCAGGCTTCCTGGTACCACACCCCCACCGAGTACACGGTTGAATTCCTCCATCTCAGTCTTGGTTCGATTGACATTAATAGAAGTTACTTCAGCCAATTTCATAGGCTTGGTTTTCTCACCTGTCAAGGACACACGCGCATTCTTGACCTCTGCAACTTCGACTTCCTCCACAAAAGAAGACCAAGAACCACAGTTAGGACAGCGCCCTAGGTATTTGGGTGAGTTATAGGCACAATTTTGACAAATAAATGTCGTTTTTTTCTTTACTATAATAATTCTCCTTCTACGGTTACTCCGACAGAATGCCACTTATACAATGTATTTTGAAATTTCTTCTGGTTGGCAACTCCGACAGCAGACAAATCGACAGAAACCTGATAATTCTCCTTGACAGCTGCCAAAACGGAAGCCTTGACACAGCCATTGCCATCTACCCCTATAAACTCTATGCTTTTAGCACCGTTTCCCTCTAAAAAATCTTTTAAATCTGGATTAGTAAAGCAAGAAGCCCGACGCTTTTCAAAAATACGAGAAGATACAACCAGCAAGTCGGTCGCAAATTTCTTCTTCCTATCTTTTCTCTCCCAGAAAAAACGATTGAGAATATAGATAACTCGGTCGCTAGGATAGGTAGCAATTTTGTCATTTACAGCTGCAGTCAGTTTTTCATGATATGCTTTTCCTACAGCAACGTAATCTGACTGCATGTCTACAACTAATAAATAGTCTGCCATTTTATTCCTCTATTTTCCCGTACTTCCAAATCCACCGGTCCGCACGCCATCCGCTTCATCCCCATCTGCAATTAAGAACGGCGCAAAGACAGCCTGAACTACACGTTCCCCAACTTCAAGGATGACTTCTTGGTCCGTAATGTTTTTCATCTGAGCAAAGATATGGCCTTCATTTCCTGGATTGCCGTAGTAGTCTCCATCGATAACCCCAACAGAGTTGATCAAGACCAGACCTTTTTTACGAGGATTAGAAGAACGATCATAAAGATAAAGCACCTCACCCGCTTGCATATAGGCCTTGACCCCAGTTGGAACAAGAACGATTTCTCCTGGTGCAATGACCGTGCGCTCTGCCACCTTTAAGTCGTAGCCAGCTGCATGGGCTGTTTCCCGTTTTGGTAGCAAGTCCTGGTTGGTATAGCTTGATACAAGTTCAAATCCACGAATTTTTGTCATCATAATTCCTCTTTCATTCTAAAATGTTTCTATCTCTTCTATTATACCATCACTTTGCCCTAGCGTCTCTTCAATTCTACTATTCGTATTCTTTCAATAAAAACTTACTTTTCCGTCCTTCTTTTTTGTAAATCGGTTGGTATTTTCATGGTTATTTTCGAAAAGAGAACAAAAGTTGATGAAATTTCTTAAAAGTTCGTAATTCCTGCCTCATTTCATCAATTTTAGCTTGAAGCCACTCATTATTTTTGCTATAATTCCCTTTGTAGGGAATAATTTTAAAAGTAAAATATTTTACCCTATAAAATAATTTTATGGAGGTCGTGTCTCAGCACTCAATTCTTATTACCAACAGATAGGATTTGGACGTTCCTATCTTTAAGAGTAATCAGGCATTGATAACTAGGCACTAATTTTTATGAAAAGGGAAGATAAGATGAAGAATAGGAATATCAAAATTTTCTCATTTGTCCTTTGTTTAGTGGCCATGCTTTTCGCTTTAGGTCTGAATCGCACTTCAGCAGAAACTCCTGGAGTGACAGTAAGCGGAAAATGGGTCGATACAATTTCAAACATACAAGTTTCCAATAATGAAGGCGGCAACCTTGATTGGGAATTAGGACAATGGGCAACGTTCCGTATTAATGCAACATATGATTTAGCAGGTAAAAATGTTAAAGCAGGTGACCAAACTACAGTTACCGTACCAGATGCATTAATTATCACATCCGATAGTTTTGAAATTCGCGATATTAACACAAATGAAATTATCGCTCATGCTACTGTTGATGCTGAAAATAAAAAATTAACATTAACGTATACAGACTATGTTGAAAAACATTCCGATACAAATGGATCGTTCTTCTTCTATGCCCGTATCGACTTCAAAAAGCACCCTCAACAAGGAGAAATTCCGGTTGAAGTGACGGTTAACAACAAAACAATTATTGCAGGTAAAGTTACCTTTAAAGGGGTTGGTGATGGTGATCCAAACCTTTTAAAGAAAACAAGTTGGGTTCACAAAGATGACCCTAAGACTATTTCCTATACCATTTCTGTGAACCAACTAAAGCAAAATATTAAAGAGGTTACAGTAGAAGACACATTGCAATTTACCAATGCTTCTTATGTTAAAGATAGTTTTCGTGTGACAAAAGGTGAGATGTCTTATGTCGATGGTGGATGGCAATTTAATAATACTAAGGATGTAACCAATGAACATCCTGTAACTGTTGGTGAAAATGGTCAATCATTTGTTGTGAATCTTGGAGATATTAGTGAGACGGATCAATACCGTATTACGTATGATGTTCATTTAAATTACTCACCAGTCGATGGGGAAATCTTAAATAACCAGGCTACTTTAAAAGGTAAGAACATCGAGACTAAAGAAGCAGTAAATAAAGCTGCCGTTCAAATTGCAGGTGGTTCTGGTGTTGGTTATGTCTTTACCATTAACATCCATAAAGTGGGCGACGCGAATCAACCACTTGCTGGAGCAAAATTCAAAGTGGTACGTCAAGCCAACAACCAAGTCATTGGGGAATATGTAACAGATGAAAAAGGTAATATCACAGTCAATGGTCTTTTAAAAGATAAATACATCTTAACAGAAACCGAGGCCCCTGCCGGTTATACGATCGAAAATGCTGAAACCGTCGTAAATGCTGAAGATTTTGGTAAGGACCATAAGGTTACGAAGAAGATCGTCAATCCAAAAGAACAGACAACCACTACAACTACTACAACTACGACGACTACAACGACAACTCAAGAGCCGACAACCACTACGACGACGACTCAAGAGCCAACAACCACTACGACGACGACTCAAGAGCCAACAACTACAACAACAACTGAGGAACCTACAACTACTACCACTACAACAACTCCAGAGTCAACAACAACTTCAACGACAACTGAAGAACCTACAACTACAACAACGACGACTCAAGAGCCAACAACTACAACAACAACGACGGAAGGTCCAAAACCTACGCCGACAACCACTACAACTACTACGACGACTACAACTACGTCTGAAAAACCAGGGCCTACGCCGACTACGACAACAACGCCAGAGGGGCCAACAACGACTACGACCAAACCTGGTAACCCAGGTGATTCTGGCACCACAACTTCAAACGGAGGTCGCAAGACATTCCTTCCGAAAACAGGTGAAGCAGTCGCTACTGGTGTTATCTTGATCGGCGTTGCCATCCTATCAGGAGCCGTCATCTTGAAACGCAAGATTTCTAATAATTAATCGTTCGCAAGTGCGGATCATATAAAAAAAGATCGCATCCAATTGGATGCGATCTTTTTTTGTGCTTATAACAGTTTTTGATACTCTCGCTCCTTATTGCCCTTCATCACTTCTGCTTCGTCTCATTTGAATGACGAGGTAAGCAACAGAAACAATAGATAATAAAGCACCCAGGATCACGCCTTTTTGTCTAAAGACGAATTCAACCTTATGATTTCCCTTTGAGATTGGGAAGGATAAGAATGCATTCCATGCTTTTTCGGTTTTGACAAACTTTCCATCCACTTTCACTTTCCAGCCATCGCTGTATGGAATAGAAGTCATCATATAGTTACTATCATCTGTGATAGACACATCACCAACAATATGGGTATTTGAAAACTTGGTTACTTGTAAACCTTGTTTCTTCCGGTTTTCTAATACCTGTTGAATCTGATCAACGTCGGCGCGATAAACACCTGCATTGCTCATATCGATGTGATCTGTTCTAAATCTAAATTCAATAACAGTTTCTTGGTTTTCAGTTTGATCTGTCAACTGCCAAATTTGTCTTTGCGTGAAAATTTTAGCATTGAGCAACCATTTATTATTGAGTAAAACTGAGTAATCTTGGTTTTGAATCAAAGATACAGGAGTAAAGAAATAATAGGTGTAATTGGTACGTGGAGTGACCTTATAACGAATAATGGCATCTTTTGACGAATCTGCTCTCTTATAGATGGCTTCTCCCGTTTCCTTATTGACCTTTTCTTCAATCACATTTTCTGTCTCGATCGAGCTGAACGCCAAGGGTTTAAAGTACTCAACGGTATCATTATTGGCCTTTTGATGACCCTCCATGGAGTTCAAAATAATATTCTGGTTAGCAAAGGCATTATTGGCACCAAATTGAATATTCCTTACCAGGCTGTTAGTCCCGTATGCAAGCGGGAAGGAATTTGGATTCTTATAGACGACATAACGCTTGTCCTCATAGACCTTGTCTGTGAAATAGCGATGCAGATCAAAGCGGTCTGTAAATCTATAAAAGTACATCTTATCCGGATTGGCTTCAATCTCTTTGGGATCAAAATCCTTAGCACTCATAAAGTAACGAACACCATATAAAGCATCTGTCAAAGGTGTCCCATTTGAATATTGGGTCGCCGCGTTGACTCCAAGATCTCCCATGAAAGCAAAGTGATCCATGGTGCTACGTTCCAAACTTGAACTAAAGGTACTTAGACCCGGATAGGACACCAAGGAAGGAACCGTTCTGGAATAAGCAAAATCTGAGGCAATCCGATAGAATTTTTGATCTGCATTTTCTTGGATATTGTCTGTCACTCGCTTGACCGAAACGGTCGCATCTGCAAACTTGTGCACATCATCATACCCAAATGTTACTTGGGACAAATAGGCATTATAGCCAAACTCGAAGATTGTGAGCACTGATACGACAATCATGGATAAACGTGAGATCTTAAAGTTTAGGATAAAGAGAATGCTCAGGTAGAGCATCGCTGTAATCCCCACTTGCGACAAGAGATAGCCTGTCTTTAATAAGACAGCAGCTAGCACTAAGATGACCGCTGCTAGAGCCATTCGAATCATTTTTTCCAATTGGCTCTTCTGAGATTTTTCCCAATACGCATAGAAGATGAAGCAGGTCACCGCTGCTATTCCCAGAACACTTAGAATAGAGAACTTAGAGAGGAAACGGCTGATCGCTTGCGGTTGAGTCTTTGAGATAAAACTATACTGATGGAAATAGAGATAGACTACCGACAAGAGCAAGCCCAAGCTAATGATGCAGTTGGTTCGTTTGGAAATAACGATCTTCTGCTTCATCGCTTGATAAGCTAGGACTAGCATAAAGAATGAAAACAGCCAAGAAAAACGGAAGAAGAAACCGGCTGGGTTTTGTCCCATATGCCATATCTTACTGACAAATTCATTGACAAAGGAAATCAGGAAAATGAGGGTAACAATCCCTGCAGCCCATTTTTTGGCTTTTCCAACTTTTTGCGATAGGAAATAAAAGATAAAACCAAGAAAGCCGAGCGCTCCAATATAAATATTGGGAAGGTTGGGACCCGCTGACCATCCTGATGTTGTATCAAAGCCACCAACAACCAACTTAGAAAGAATATCTAAGGGGTTAATTTGGAAGGCAAATGAGAAGGTCATGCCTCCGCCAACTTGCCCCTTACTTTCAATCAGGTTGAAAAATACAGGCAAGAGCAAGACTGAAGCTGTCGCAATCCCAATAATCGAATAGATCACCGCTTGCAACAAAGGGATACTAAAGTTTTTAATCTTTGTCTTCAGATCTCCCTCAATCAGCAATCTTGGTGATACATAGTAGCAGGCATACAGAGCGATGAAAATGGAGATCATATAGCCCATGTAAAACTGAAGCAAGACCGTCAATCCCAGAGCAAAAGCATAGCGATAAGGAGATTTCCCATCTAATAATTCTTCCAAATACACAATCACAATTGGCAGCATGATCATGGCATCATAGAAGATGACGTTCATCTGATAGGAAACCAACATCCCTGACAAGGCATAGGCTGTCGAGAATAATGGAACCAACCATTTTCTAGATTCTAATCCTTTGTAGCGCTTGATTAAAAGGAAAGCAAAGGATAGACCGATTGCCCCGTAGCGGAGCCAAATGGTTAAAAATACTGCTGCTCCAAAATATTTGAGGGGAGCTAGAATATAGATGATGTTGAAGGGACTCATTAAATAGTAGCCGAGCACACCGATCATATCTCCACCAAGAGACTTGGTGAAAGAATAACTCAAACTAGATAGATCCCCCGTCAGGATGGCGTTTTTTAGCAAGCCAAAGAAACTGATATATTGCTGTCCAAAGTCAACAGCCATCAGACTCTTACTTCCAAAAGGGTACATCCCTATAAAAGCCCACACAACCAGCATGATGGTCATTGGGAGCAGGGCACTTGCAGCATAGAGAACTTTCTTTGGATGTTTTTTCCAAAACTCTTGCCAACGCATGAACCAGATTAACATGTTTTCTCCTATCTTCTTTAGCCGATATGATTATTCTTCGCTTGTTCGATATTGGTCTCTTCAATAATGAAATGAGGACGACGCTTCACTTCGTAGTAGATCTTGCCAATATACTCTCCAAGAATTCCGATGAAGATGAGTTGAACTCCGCTAAATAATATAATAGCCGCAATCGTTGTGAAATAACCACTCACATAATTCCCAGCAGCGAAGATATATTTCATCAACTCAAAAACTAGATATAAAAGAGCCAGCCCTAAACAGATGAAACCGAATTGAATACAAACACGGAGAGGACGATCGTTAAAAGAAATAATTCCTTGAATCGCATAATTCAAAGATTTCTTAAAACCAAACTTGCTCTTTCCAGCCTTACGGGTTTCATTCTTATAAGGAATTACTTTCTCTTTAAAACCAATCCATTCATACAAACCTTTATTAAAGCGATTGTACTCTGGCATTGACACAAAGGCTTCCATGGCTTTTCGGCTAAGCAGTCTTAATTCAGATTTCCCATCTGTTAGGTGCACATCCATGGAGCGATTTGACAAAAAGTAAAACAAACGTGCAAAGGAACTTCCTACAAAAGATTCTCCTTCACGAGTTCGTTGGCCACTAACAATATCATAGCCCTCATTATAAGCTTCTAAGAATAAGGGAATCAAGTATGGTGGATGCTGGAGATCCCCGTCCATGACCATCACCGCATCCCCACTGGCATATTTAAAACCAGCCAAGATACCACTCTCTCGTCCAAAATTTCGACTGAAACGGATATATTTGATGCGGTCGTTTTCTCTTGCAAATTCTTCAATTAACTCAAAGGTCTTGTCACTACTTCCATCATCGATGTAGAGGATTTCATAATCAGAGAGCTCTTTCCCTAACATTTGCTCAAGCTGATTAGAAATTTCACGATGGGTTTGAGGAAGTACCAGCTCCTCATTCAAGAGGGTTATTAAGATTGATAATTTCATCCCTTTTCTCCATAATACATTCCCAAAAAAGAGAGAGCTCATGCTCTCCCCTTATATAGAAACTCATTGTTTATTTAATAGACAATTTTCGTTTCAATACGACTGCACCTGCTAACACAAAGGCTCCTGAGAATACAAATCCAGTTGCTGCAACTTCACCTGTATTAGGAAGAAGCGCTTTACGCCCTCCTCCATTGTTTCCGCCTTTTGGTCCTGGTTTTCCAGTCGTGGTCGTCGTAGTTGATCCTTCACTTCCTGGAGTCACCGGTTTCTCTGGAGTTGTCGTTGTGGTGGCAGTTGGTTCTACAGTTGTCGTTGTGGTTGTTGTCGGCTCTGCAGTAGTCGTCGTTGTCGTTGACTCTCCTGTTGTTGTGGTTGAAGTAGTCGCCGGCTCTTCTGTTGTCGTAGTTAAAGTAGTCGCCGGCTCTTCTGTTGTTGTAGTTGTAGTAGTCGTCGGCTCTTCTGTTGTCGTAGTTGTGGTAGTCGTCGACTCTTCTGTTGTCGTAGTTGTAGTAGTCGTTGTAGTGGTTGTTGGCTCTGCAGTTGTTGTTGTAGTTGTAGTTGTCGTTGTTGGCTCTGCAGTAGTCGTCGTTGTTGTCGTTGTTGGCTCTGCAGTAGTCGTTGTTGTGGTGGTTGGCTCTGCAGTAGTCGTCGTTGTTGTTGTTGGCTCTGCAGTTGTTGTTGTAGTTGTCGTTGGTTCTGCAGTAGTCGTGGTGGTGGTTGTTGGTTCTGCAGTAGTCGTTGTGGTTGTCGTTGGCTCTGCAGTAGTCGTTGTGGTTGTCGTTGGCTCTGCAGTAGTCGTTGTAGTGGTTGTCGGCTCTGCAGTAGTCGTTGTAGTGGTTGTCGTTGTTGTGGTAGTTGTAGTCGTTGTAGTCGTTGTCTTTTGGTCTACAATCGTCTTCTCTACTGGAGCTTTTGGTGTTTTAAATTCTCCAGCTTCCACAACAGTATCTGCCGCCAAGTCATAACCTTCTGGAGCTGAAATTTCTTTGATGATATATTTGTCACGCAAGATGTTTTTAACAGTAAATTCACCGTTCGCATCTGATTCGAATTCACCAATAACTTCACCAGTTGCCTGACGAACGACTTGGAATTTCGCACCTTTAAGTGGAGCACCGTTTTCGTCTACTTTTTTCACTTTAATGCTAAATTCGTAACCGATACCTTCACCACCAGCGATTTGAATATCTACTTTACTGTTTGAGTCGTAAGGTTTTTTGTTGTCACCTGCGATAGTCGCTGTATTCTTAATTTGTTCGCCGTCAACAGTTTCATAGTTAGCAACTGCTTCATATTCTACTGCAAAGTGATCGTTAACAGAAATATTACCAAAATCAATAGAGAATGACTTATCTGTTGCGTTTACAGTATAGTTAGCCGTAACGTCTTGTTTATTGTTAAGAGTCCATTTTCCATTAGCGTATTCCCAAGTACCTTTGAAGATTTTGAAACTATCCTTTTTGTAGGTAACCCCTGCTGATGTTATTGAATCTGAAAGGACTGCATTGTTGATTGCTTCGTTAGTTCTGTTTACAGAGATACGGAATCCAAGGTTTTTGTGATCTCCATTATCCCAACCAGATTTGATGATTGTGTAACGTTTACCTTCACCAACTGTTGTACTTGTTACTTTACCGTTGAATTTTACATTACCGTTAACAGAAACCTTAACAGGAACTTCACCATCATTTGGGAATTTATCTTTGTTAACACCAGCGTAGAAGAAGAATGAACCTGAAACGTCATTTTTCGTTTGAGCGAAATCTGTGAATGTCAAGACAATCTTACCAGTTTTTGCATCAACTTTTGCATCGGCAATCTTTTTACCAGTGATTGTATCGTTGATTTCAAAATCCTGAGACTTGATATCGATTGGTCCATCGATAGTGACTTCAGTTGTATCCCCTGCTTTAACATTTTTTCCTTCTAAAGCAAATTTTGCATTCAGACGGAAAGTGTCATAACGACCTAGACCGGTTGCTAATTCTTCACCTTTGCTATTTTGGATCTTGATCTCCGTGATGACATCGACTTTTTTAGACGTTTCCGCCTGTACAGTTTTAGAAAAAAGTGTCAATGACACAATCAATAGCGAACAAACTATTGACAAATAAACTGCTAACTTTTTCATTTTTTCTCCCTTTCTAGGCTGATTTTTTATAAATCAACGCATATAATATAGCAAAACATAGTGAGAAAGTCAAGATTATTGAACAAAAAATCCATCTTTTGTATATTTAAGGGCTATTTGGCTTCTGAATTTTTCTAAGTAACTCTTCCTCTTTCAAACAGTTATTTTTCCAAAATCAACACATCTTTTGTAGATAAGTTGCTTTCTTTATATCCTGATTCTTTATAGAGATTTAGAGTGGCTGTTTCAGAATAGCCTTTTTTCTCCTCTTGCATTTCCCTTGGAACTACCACTATGTCAATCTTAGAATCAAGCTTTTTGTCATTATGGTAGAAAATATCATACAATTTTTCATGACTGCGAAGACTTGGCGTATAGCCACCTGCTGCTAAGACCGCTTTATCTTTAGGGATGGCCTGCAAGGTCTTTTCGAGCCCATCAAAATAGTCTTTGCGTGTTTGATAGTATTGGATTTCAAAATTCCAATTATGTGTGAAACTATATAGAATGGCGCTTGAAAAAATGATGGAAGAAGCTAGTAGAGCCACCAATACATTATCTGATGCCAACTGATTCTTGCTTAATTGATCGATAGATAATAAAGCCATCAAAAACAGAAGCGTGACCGAACCATAGCTATACTGAAAACCAATATCATATTGGTAAGGCCAATCCATCAATAAATTAATGAGAAAAAGGGGCAACATCAGAAAATAGGTAGACCAACGTCGCTGAATCAGTGGTAAAAAGCTAAAAGGAAATAGGACCAAAAAGAGGTAACCAAGTCGTTTCGCTGTAAATAGACTTCCCAAAACATAAAGCGGATTTAGGACTACATTTTTCACAACCATCAGGAGGCCGTTTTCGCCACTCAATAATAGATTATTGTATCGAGAAACCATAGCTCCCTCGCCATATCTTGCTAAGAGGAACATGGCAAATGCAAAATAAAGTATCGGTAAGGCAAACAGGCTGAGATACAACCACTTTTTAAACTTGGCCTCGAAGGTAAAACGATGTTGAAAAGCAAAATAAAGTCCTAAGGACAGCACGTAGACAAAGGCATCCTCTTTCACAAAAAGGAGCAACAAGGTGAACAAGATAGTTCTTCCACGCCACTGAGAAATCAGGCTGTAGAACAACCAAAGTATCAATGGAGGCAAAAAACAATTTTCATGCAAATGGAATCCACCACTCGTTGTCATGACCGGAGTCACAAAAAAGAGGGCAAGTACAAGCGGCGTCATGACTTTTGGTAATTGTATTTTCTTTAGAATCAAACAAAGCGGGATAACTGCTGAAAATACAATCACTGTTTGAGCGATATCCAATGTTTCCACATAAGGAAATAGCATATAAAAGGGCAAGATCAAATAATAAATAGGAGAAATATGGACTCCGAAATGCGATAATGCCCTATCTCTTTCAAGGGTGGTAACTTGTGAAAAATCATGTCTCATTCTCTCAAACATCTGTGAAAAGATTCCAATATCAAAGGAAGAAACCGCATTGGCTTTAATCTTATAATAGGCAACAATCGATAGATAGAGCACGTAGAAAATACCACCGATTATTGTCACCACTGTGAGTCTTCGAACCCAGGTTTCATTAACTTTAGCCAAAGAAACCTTGGAGAGAAGAAAACCGATCAGGACGGCAACGATAACGGCTACTAATACTGGCCAAATCAAAGTAGGCAACTTCGATTCAGAAATCGTAAACGTAAAGATTCCCAGTTCCTTATCTTGAAGATTGGCACTGGTTTGTAGCAACAATTTCGGAAAAGACAAGACATCTACCGCTAAGAAGATATAAGCGATTTTTTCTTTTCCTAAATAAAAATATAGAAACAAGACCAGTGAGAGCAACACTAGGCCCAATGACATAAAGAGACTCGGACTTTTCAAAATAGAAATAAATAGGATACCTGCCACGAACCAGAGATTCAATTTTTGTATGCAGATATACTTCTTGCTCTCCGTCAAAAACCAAAGAATAGGATAACTAATGAACAAAGCAAGGACCGTATGGGTCCATCCCACTTTACCCAGTTCTAGAAATAATTCCTTTGTTGAAAAACTCAATAGATTGACCATCATGGCCACAAAATAAGAACCTAGAAGCAACCATAAATAGTTACGGTTCATTGTCTTAGCAAGTTTCATTTCTATCAATACCTCCCAATTGTAGTTCCTATTCTAGCACAAAATCCTTACTATTTCTAGATAGTAATAACCATACTAAAAGAGAGGCTGATATCAATTCAACCTCTCTTTTTCTTATAATTCCTGTAATAAATAACGGAAGAGTTCTAAATTCCCTTTTTCTTCATTGACCAAGTATTCTGGATGCCATTGCAAGCCCATAATACGATGGCCGTCTACTGCTTCAATCGCTTCGATGGTGTGATCACGCGGATCAAAGGCAGTCGCACGGAAATTTGGTGCAAGATCCTTGATACTTTGACGGTGCACGGAATTGATCCGACTGGCCTGACCAAAGAGTTGCTCCACCACACTACCTTTTTTAGTCTCGATAGAATGGAAAGTCCCAAATGGAAGACCTTGCCAATGACCTTCGATCTCTTGGTTGAGTGTTCCTCCAAAAGCCACATTGATCAACTGAACCCCACGGCAGATTCCTAGAACCGGTTTGTTTTGGCGTACTGCTTCCTTCAGTAGGGCAAGCTCAAATTGGTCACGTTCGATATTGTAATCATCGCTCTCGATGGTTTTTTCTTCGCCATAGAGACTAGGATCGACATTTTGGCCTCCACTTAAGATCAATTTGTCAATCGTTTCAACATAGTCCTTAACCAAGGAAGGATCTCCCATCGGGATGACCATTGGAAGTCCTCCTGCTTGACGGATCCCTTCCGCAAACTGACTAGACACGGAGGAATGAAGGTTTTTCCCTTCCGGGTCAACCGGACAGAGATTAGCGGATACTCCAACAATTGTTCTACACATATTCATTCCTCCTTCATTTTAACTACTACTTATCTTACCACCCATTAGTGATAGTGTCTAATATGTATTTTTTAAAACCGTGATAAATTTTATTTATCACCCTCACCTTCCTCACAAAACAATTGATGATCATACAAGTTTTTTTACCTATATTATGTTAAAATAGAGAGGAAAATAGAATCGTCCTTCAAGGCACACATTCGGCCGTTTCGAAGGCGCAAGCGCTAGATTCCTAGCCTTGTTGAAAAATAGACATAGAAATGGAAGATACAATGGAAAAACAAACCGTTGCAGTATTGGGTCCTGGTTCATGGGGAACAGCCCTTTCACAAGTCCTCAATGATAACGGCCATGAAGTCCGTCTCTGGGGAAATATCCAAGAACAAATCGATGAAATCAATACCGCTCATACCAATCAACGCTATTTCAAAGACATCGTTATTAGCGATCAAATTACCGCTACGACCGATCTGAAAGCAGCTTTGGACGGTGTGGATGCTATCCTTTTTGTCGTTCCTACAAAGGTGACCCGCTTAGTCGCTAAACAAGTCGCTGAAACACTGGATCACCCTGTCACAATCATGCACGCTTCTAAAGGGCTCGAACCTGGTACACACGATCGGATTTCTCAAATCCTTGAAGAAGAAATTCCTGCTTCTCTTCGCAGTGAGGTAGTGGTCGTTTCTGGACCGAGTCATGCAGAGGAGACCATCGTACGGGATATCACCCTCATTACAGCAGCCTCAAAAGATTTAGAAGCTGCACGCTATGTTCAAGAACTCTTTAGCAATCACTACTTCCGCCTCTATACCAATACAGATGTTATCGGAGTGGAAACTGCTGGAGCCTTGAAAAATATCATCGCGGTCGGAGCTGGAGCCCTGCACGGTCTTGGTTATGGGGACAATGCCAAAGCAGCCATCATAACGCGCGGTCTCGCTGAAATCACGCGCCTTGGCGTTAAGCTCGGAGCTAGCCCATTGACCTATAGCGGTTTGTCTGGGGTCGGTGACTTGATCGTTACCGGAACTTCTGTTCACTCTCGCAACTGGCGAGCTGGGGATGCTCTCGGACGTGGCGAAAAATTGGAAGATATCGAAGCCAACATGGGTATGATCATTGAAGGGATCTCTACGACCAAAGTAGCCCACGAGCTGGCCCAAGAATTGGATGTCTACATGCCGATTACACAAGCCATTTACCAAGTCATTTATGAAGGAAAAGATATCCGCGAAGCCATCCACCACATGATGAGCAATGAATTTAAAGAAGAAAACGAGTGGAAATAAGTCAACCACCCTATCATCAATCCTACCTTTTAGAAAGGAAACTATATGACTAAAGTTAGAAAAGCAGTCATTCCTGCGGCTGGTTTGGGGACACGCTTCCTCCCAGCTACCAAAGCTTTGGCAAAGGAAATGTTGCCAATCGTTGACAAACCTACGATCCAATTCATCGTAGAAGAGGCTCTGAAATCTGGGATTGAGGAAATCCTTGTCGTAACAGGGAAGGCCAAACGTTCGATCGAAGACCATTTCGATTCTAACTTCGAATTGGAATACAACCTCGAGCAAAAAGGCAAGACTGACTTACTCAAGTTGGTCAATGATACAACAGCGATCAATCTTCATTTCATCCGTCAAAGTCACCCTCGAGGTTTAGGGGACGCTGTTCTTCAGGCAAAAGCCTTTGTTGGAAACGAGCCTTTTGTCGTTATGTTGGGAGATGATCTGATGGACATCACTAATGATGATGCCTTGCCATTGACCAAACAATTGATGAACGACTACGATGAAACCCATGCGTCAACCATCGCTGTGATGGAAGTCCCTCACGAAGAGGTTTCTTCTTACGGTGTGATCGCACCTCAAGGCGAAGGCATTAACGGTCTTTATAGCGTTGAAACTTTTGTCGAAAAACCAAACCCAGAGGACGCTCCAAGTGATCTCGCTATTATCGGACGCTACCTCTTGACTCCTGAAATCTTTGATATTCTTGCAAATCAAGAACCAGGTGCTGGCAATGAAATTCAATTGACAGATGCGATCGACACCCTCAATAAGACCCAACGAGTCTTTGCCCGTGAATTTAAAGGCCAACGCTACGATGTAGGTGATAAATTCGGCTTCATGAAAACTTCGATCGACTATGCCTTGAAACACCCTCAAGTCAAAGATGATCTTAAACAATATATTATCGACCTTGGAAAAAAATTAGAAGCAACTGAACAAACTGCAGACTAATCATTCATAAATCAAAAGAATACAAAAGAGACTGGCCATATCATGTAAGAGCTTTGCTGCCTTACAATGGTCAGTCTTTTTTATAAAAAAGAGGCTGGATAAAAATCCGGCCTCTTTCGTTTCATTGGACTTGGTCCAATTTACTTTTTATTCTTATTGTTTAAGGATGAACATTGTAAGAATAATTTGTATTTGGGAAAGTTTCAACAGTTGCTTTCGCAAAAGATGAACCAAAACGATTGTTCTCATTGCCACCATTACCAGCTGAAACTGCTTCGGATGGATCTTGAGCTTTTGCTTCTGGTTTCACAAATGTTTCAACTTTAGTAGAAACATAAGATTCCTTATCTTTTGTAGCTGCATAACCGAAGCGGTTATTTGGATTGCCTTCTTCATTGACTTTGGTTTGAATTGGCTGAGTTTTTTCTGGCTGTACTGGTTTTTCAGGTTGAACTGGTTTCTCAGGTTGAACTGGTTTGTCAGGTTGAACCGGTTTTTCTGGTTCTACTGGTTTTTCAGGTTGAACTGGTTTTTCAGGTTCTACTGGTTTCTCAGGTTGAACTGGTTTTTCAGGTTCTGGATCTTTGTAATCATCCGGCTTAGAGGCACGATATGGATCATCTTTACGACCTAACTCAATCAAATGCGCATGCATATCTGCTTCATAAGATTTGAAGTGTTCAAATAGTTTTTTAGAAAGTGCAAGAGCATTTGCTGTAACTTCGTCTTCTACTGCTTTAGCAGCTTCCGGATTATCTTTCAAAGCTTTATATTTCGCATCACTAGCTTCTTGTTCAATAATCAATTGTTTTTCAAGAGCTTTCCAGTGATCTTGAACTGATTTTCCAAAGACATCTTGGTTATTGATCGCCATGTTGTCAATGTGCCATACTGTCCAATACCATGAATTTGGATCATAAGTTGCTGTTTGAGGTTTGAAGGCTTTGTAAGTATCTTTTAGATTACCATAGAATGGAACATAAGGAGTGTTCCGAGATGGTCCCATACCAAGCCATAAAGTACCACCAAATGATTTTGGAAGGTTTGGATTGATTTGGTAAACATGGGCATCGATGACGTTTTCGTTTCCTAAAGCATACTTGTATTGGTCTTTACGAACCGCATCGTTGCTACCATTATCCCCTTGTTTCTTGACACCAATTTGATCGTCTGGAACAAACCGACCATTCAAATGTTCAAAACGGTTGCGTTGGAGAGCAAAGGCATCTTCCAAAGTAAATTTCTTGTTTGGATCTGTTGGTGAGCGGAAGAGTTCGTATTCATCATCTTCATAAGTCACTTTTGATTTTGGATCCAAAAGAGTGATTCCTGCGTAAGTACGTGAACGGTCTCCTTCAGCATATTTTTCTGGTCCATAAGATTTAGCGATATGGAAATTGCCATCTTTATCAGTCTTGTAACTACCTGATTCTTTAGCTACTTTTTCAACATCTTTTGAAGCAATAACATTTTCAGTGTCATTCAAGTTTACATGGCCAAGGTAGTAGGTATTGGCAAAAACTGCATATTTATCTTCTGGAACTTTAACAGCTACATATTGGTGTCCAGAAAGAATTTCCATGTACCAAGTTTCTTTCTGGTCGGCAATAACAACTGTATTCCCCTCAGCTGAACCTTTTTCTTCAATGACTTTCGCAAGTAGTTCGATTCCTTCACGCGCAGACTTAACGCGTGGTAAAACTACGTCCAACATTGCAGCTTCTGGAATTCCCTTTTCTGTCAATGGGTCAGTCTTCAAGACTTTTTTATTTGGAATTGCTGTAACAGTTGAGGTCATAGAGACGCCGGCTTCGTTAAATCCATGTTCACCAAAGGCACCGTTACTACCATCTCCACGAGCAGAGTCATAAGTCGCTGTGTATTTCATTTCACTGGCAGCATGTGGATAGGTAAAACCATTAGATTCGTCTTCCAGTTGATCCCCTTCCTTATAGTTCTTCGCATCAACAACTACAAAGTTTTTGTTGTGCTTTCCACCATTTGGATAGTAAGGGTAGTCTTCTGTCCGACCAAAGAGAGTGGTCCCATCCTTGGTCAATTGGCGACCAATGATAAAACCGCAACAGGCTTGAACAGCTTGAATCGGTAGGAGTAAGAGTGTCATCGCTACCAATGAGAGTTTTAACAACCATTTTTTCATGGCAAATCTCCTTTATTTTTGCACTACTTCTGACAAAATAGCACTATTTTTGATTTTTATATCTCCAGTTTACACCTTTCTCAATCCTTTTGCAAGCGCTTTCTAATTTGCATTTTTATACCTTTTTACCCATGATTACCTTCTCTATGGACCTAGCAATAGTGGATTCACTTGACTCCTGCAAATATATTATAATAAATATATACAATTCTTTGCATTTCAAACAATTTTCTGTTAGTTTACGATTGCACTACATTTTTTAGGAAAAAAAGAGAGTGGGACAGAAATCGGTAATTCGTTAGAATTCGATTTCGTCGTCCCACCTCCGCACAGTTGAGTAGGGCTGTAAAAGCTGATGAAATCAGCGTAGTAGAGCCCACTCAACCACTGCGTCTTGCTCGACAATCTAAAAATAATTGAGAGGCTAGGACTTTTGTCCTAGCCTCTTCTTAAAATAGAGTCAAGATTTTACCTAAGAAATAAAGCAAAAGCAAGAGATAAGATAGGGCTGCACTCATCTGATAGGTTCGGTTCATAAAGCGAGCTTCCCCTCTTACTGGAAAGACATAAGCCAACATCACCCCAGCTACTAAGCCACCGATGTGCCCCGCCATACTGATCCCTGGCATGAAGCTAAAGATCAAATTGACCACAATCAAGCTGGTATAGGACTGACTCAAGTGGCGAATATAGGGACTTTGTACAATAAAGCGCAAAGCACCAATGGTCCCAAACAGCCCAAAGAGGGCTGTAGAAGCTCCTGCTGCAATCACATCTGGCGTAAAAATAGCAACAAAGACATTGCCCATCATGCCTGATAAGAGATAGAGAGCTAAGAAAGCCTTCGATCCAAAGAGATCTTCTGCCAGACGTCCCAAGTAATAGAGGGTGATCATATTGAGCACAAAATGTTCTAGGCCGATATGAACAAAAGTAGCTGTCACTATTCGCCATAATTGGCTAGGATCGACTTTCACAACCTCTCCAATAATCCCACCGCTATAGTAAACAGCAGCACCTGTTTGGTAGTCGCCTCCAAATCGGATAAACATGGAAAGAAAGACTGCCGTTGTCACGAGCAACAAGAGGCTAGTCACAGGATAACGACGATCAAAGAGTAACTTCATAGACTAGCACCTCCTGAACTGCCTGATCAAACGTATCTGGCTGGAACTCCTTCTGCTGGATGGAATAAATCGTACTAACCGTTTTTCCAGTAAAATCTTCCAAATAACGATCATAATAGCCACCACCATAACCAATTCGGTAGCCTTTTGACTGGAAGACCACGCCTGGTACATGGATCAGATCAATCTCTGACTGATCCACAAGCTTTCCTTTTTCATTGGGCTCCAGCAAACCAAAGCGTGTCTTTTCCAAAATGTCAGGATCGTATTCCACAAATTCCATCCGCCCTTGTGGATAGGTACGGGGAACACAGACGCGTTTTCCAAGTTGAAGAGCTGCTTGGATCAAGCCAGCTGTGGAAACTTCATGGTCAAAAGACAGATAGGTCGCAAGGGTCTTTGCCTCTTGAAAAGCTGGTAGCTCCAAGAGGTGCTGAGTCAGCTCTTCATCTGCTTGGATTTTCACTGATTGTGGCAGTTCTTTCATGGCTGCAATGGTTTCTTTTCGTAGTGTTTTCTTCATGCCTACTCCTTTTGTCTAGCTTTAATTGTATCATTTTTTAGGAAAGATCCGAACAGTTTTTACGCAACAAAGAAAAAATCCAACTCCAGACGGAGTTGAATCATTCCTTTATTGGTTGGCTTTCATTTTCAAAAATTTACCAATGTTTTCCACAGCAAAGGGAAGGGCAGCCTCATTTGGGCTCATCTTCGGATGGTGCAAGGCATATGGGGTATCAATACCCAGCCAGAACATGACACCCGGGACCTTGCTCAAGAGAAAGCCGAAGTCTTCTCCTGTCATCGCAGGCAGAATATCAATCAGGTTCACCTCTTCCTCAGCTGTGAAAAAGTCCATGAGTTCTTTGGCCAATTCTGGTTGGTTTTCCACAGGCAGGTAGCCTCCTTGCTTGAGTTCCAGATCCAATTTCACATCAAAGGCTGCTGCAACTCCTTCTGCAATGGCTTTGACCCTTTTTTGAGTCAAAAGGTTCATCTCCATAGTCAAGGTCCGAATGGTCCCATGAAGGAAGGCTGTCTCAGCAATCACATTATTGGTTGTTCCTGCATGCATGGAACCAAAGGTCACCACAGCACCTTCAATCGGATCGACATTTCGACTCACGACCGATTGGACTTGGGTAATAAAGTAAGAGGCTGCTACAAGAGCGTCATTGGCCTCATGTGGAAAGGCAGCATGCCCTCCCTTACCTGTAAAGGTAATCTTGACTTCACAGGTTCCCGCAAAAAGGGTAGCCGTATTAGTCGCAATGTCTCCCACCTTCAAATCAGGGCGCACATGCAGACCATAAAATTCGTCAGGGAGCCAGTCGCCAAAAGCATTGTCCTTATACATGAGCATCCCACCAGCTTCGTTTTCTTCAGCTGGTTGGAAGAGAAAGAGCAGGTTATTTTTTGGTTGCACTTGAACCAGTTGATCCAAAAGCCCAAGAGCTGTCGTCATGTGCATATCATGACCACAAGCATGCATCCGTCCTTCGTGCTTGGAGGCAAAATCAAGGCCCGTTTGTTCCACAATCGGTAAGCCATCGATATCTGTCCGCCAGCCGATAGTTTTTTCAGGAGCAGACCCATGGAGATAAACCAGGATCCCGGTCCGCCAAGTCCGTTGCTCAACAAAGTCCTTGCCCGCTGTGATCTCTGCGATTCGCTCTAAGAGGTAGGCTTGGGTTTCAAATTCTTCCAAGCCAATTTCAGGGATTTGGTGCAAATCCCGTCTGATTTTGATTAAGTCCAATGTCATAGTTGTCTTCTTTCTATTAGATTAGAATAGAGGCCTTACGGCCTCTATATTTCATATCTTATAAATTACGCAAGGCGTCTTCCAATGCTGTTTTTTGTTGTGTTTTTTCATCAATTTCCTTGATGATACGAGCTGGAACACCAGCTACAACCACATTTTCAGGGACATCTTGAGTAACGATCGCCCCAGCGGCAACGACTGAACCGTTCCCTACTTGAACCCCTTCAATCACAACAGCGTTAGCACCGACCAAGACATTGTCACCGATCCGAACAGGCTCAGCAGAAGCTGGCTCAATGACACCCGCAAGAACGGCACCTGCACCGATGTGGCTGTTTTTACCAACTGTTGCACGACCTCCAAGGATAGCCCCCATATCAATCATAGTACCTGCACCGATTTCAGCACCGATATTGATCACAGCCCCCATCATCACGACAGCATTATCTTCGATGGTCACTTGGTCACGGATGATAGCGCCTGGTTCGATACGCGCATTTAGATAGCGCTTATCCAGCAAGGGAACAGCTGAATTACGGCCATCTTGTTCGACCACATAATCCTTATTCTCTGTTAAGTTGGCAAGAAGCGGCTCGATATCTTTCCAATCACCGAACAACACATTACCTAGTTTTGTGACAGAAGCTGGAACAGCTGTTGCCAATTCCCCTTCAAAGGTTACTTTCACATTTGTTTTCTTTTCTGCATTTCCAATAAAAGCGATAATTTCTTGTGCAGACATTTTTTGTGCAGTCATGAGATTCTCCATTCATTTCAATTAAAGGTATCCATATTATACCACAATCCCAAAGAGATGAATACCTAAGGCGATGTGGATGTCGCCGGATCTTCGAGACCCTTGATTTCACTAATAGTTCGATTACTTCCAAAACGAATAATGACTGATCGCGAATCAGACAGTTTATAGTAAAAGATTAAGAAGGACTCTGAACTCATCATACTTGACCAAGAAACACGGCTAGGAATTCCTACTGTATTCACAAGATCTGAATAGCTGGTTCCTATTTTAATATTGGCAAAATCCTCTCTGTTCAAACTGCCATTTTTATTGGCTAATCGCTCACTGTTTAAGTTCTCAAAATTAAGAGAAGATAGACGGCTACCAATCATATTTGAAAGTAAAACTGTTACGGAAGAAGGAGATCCTTCAGCCTCATAATCCAAGCTTGTCATGAAAGGACCGACACTACCCTCTTGGTAGGTTTCTTCCCCACTACTAGCCTTGCCCAGTACAGCTACCACATCCTGCGGAGACAGATAAGTTGAAGAGGTACGGCCTTGATCCCCCTCACTTAAACCAGGAATCAGGGAAATCGCCTTCTCATAGGTCACTTGAAACTGAAATTCCCCCTCCGGAGCAATCAAGGTACTCGTGCCACTCCTCAAGGTTTCCTTTCTGGTTCCATAAGACCGGCCAGTGCTTCCGTATTCACTAGTAGTAGAAGAAGGAGCTTCCTCACTATGGATACCTCCTGAAGCTAGATAGGTAAATAATCCCAGCATGGCCAATAATCCAAAAAAGGCTGCCAGCGAAGACCCTCCACTATTAGAGGAAGGAGAGTAGGTTTTCGCCCTATCCGATTGGGAATCTAGTACAGGTTGTCTTGGTTCTGAATACCTGCTTCCCCCTATTGAAGCCAGATCGGCTTCTGAAATCAAGCGGCTCCCACCCTGGTGCTCTACTTTTTTCTCAGCTGAAGGAGACTGCCCTATTGTATCTTGTGCTGGTGTTTCTGACCTTGCTTCTTCTGTTAGTGGTGTAGCAAGAACGACCTGAGCTGATTCGTCTTCAGGTGTAGCAAATGAGCCTTCCTTTGGATCATACGATTCCTCCTTCACACCAATCGCTGGTTCGTCTTTTCGTTCCTCTTCTTGTTTCACCTCTTCCTGAAAAGCAGGGACTTCTAGCACTTCTGGCTCTTTTGCGAGCATATCTTCTAGCTTCTCAGGACTTCCTTTTTCTAAGGGTGCTTCTTTCGGCTGGCCTTTCGAAAACCGACTCTGGTGCTCATTTCGTAGATGCGACCAGTCTTTATTTCCCATTGTCCTCTCCTTTTATTTAAAATGCTTCGGCTGATTTTTTTACTGTGCTGTAGATGTAGAGGAAGCTGGTGTAGCCGCTACCTCTTTCGATTTGATATCCTTGATGGTTTGCCGGCTATCAAAATGGATTTGAACCGTTTGAGAATCCGATAATCGATAGGTAAAGGAAGGCGCCTCCCCGTAACCTAAAAGCCCAGATACATATATTTCATCCGGAATCCCTACCGTATTGAGTAGGTCTAAATAAGGCATTCCGACCTTGATAGTGGCAAAATCGTCCTTCGTCAAGCTCCCATTCTTATTCGCAAATCGGTCACTTTTTAAGTGTTTCAAACTTAAAAGAGAGATCCTATAAAAGGCACCTGTTTTTTCAAGAAGAACCTTCCCATCTGCATCCTTTGATTGGTAATCTAATGTCAGCAAAAAGGGACTGGAACTGCTATCACTATACGTTGCTTCCCCACTCCTCGCTTTACCTAATGCTGCAACGACATCTTGTGGGTCTACCGTCCCAAAAGAGGTCTTTTCTTCTTCCACTGCAAAATTAGGAATGAGAGACATGGCCTTTTCATAGGTTGGCTGAAATTGAAATTCATTAGCTGAAGCGATATAAGAACTATTTTCACTGGTCAGATATTCCTTTCTGATACCATCACGTGATAAACCACTGATCCCCTCACTCGAAGAAGTTGAAGAAGAGCTTTTATTAACTTCGTTTTGAAGCACAAACACAAAAGCCATAAACAAGGCGAACCACCCAAAAAATCGCAAAAGCGAACCAATCCCCTCTTTTGAGGAAGAAGGGGAAGACTCCATTGTATCTGAATGGCTTCTAGTATCCTGATGATTGTCCATCCCTATTGAAGCCAGATCGGCTTCTGAAATCAAGCGGCTCCCACCCTGGTGAGAGGAAGCTGCCTTGATGTCTGTCCGTTGATCGTCCAATGATGTCTCCCTTCTTATACCAACACCAATTTCTTGGCTTTTTTCTTGAATTCCATCACCACTTCTGGCCTTCCTGGTACCTGGTAAGTCGCGCGATAGCCCATTCCGCCATCTGGCATTTCCCCCCAGACCAAGCGTTGAGGATTTCCTAGCTTCTGAATGAGCTGGGCGAATTCTGTACCTTTTTTCTCTTTTTCAGTAGTGATTTCTTTCTCACTGCTTGTCTTCTCTTTTGGATCCAACAAATTCGTCGCATCCACCATCGTCAAACGATAGCCTTTATCCTGCTCTTGTTCAAACCATAGAGTGACACTTTTCTTGCCCTTTTCTGACTGCTTGGCTGCATAAGTCAAGACCAGAACAGTTTTATCCCCTTGAGCTGTTTTTGTGTACCGAACTTTTTGTGCTTTTCCCCATTTAGCTACAAGAGTTTCCAGACGAGTTCCTGGTTGCTGACTCTGCTTGAGACGGACTGTCAAGTTCGCCACAGCTTCGATGGTCCATTTAAACTGCTTGATTTCTTGTTCCTTGCTGACCAAATTTTTGTAATCCTTTGGCTGGAAATGGGCAAGTGTTTGGTCCTCCTTGGTATCGGTTCCTTGCTCCTGCACCTGGATGCTTGCAATCGCAAGTAAGAGCCCTAAAACAAAACACAAAAACGGCAGCAAGAGCTCTTTTCGATTCTTTTTCATCCACTCGATCATCTGCTTCACCCCTTCTTCGTCAAACGATACTGACCAGTCTGGTCGCGTTCAAAAGTCAAAGAGACCAGTCCATCTGTCACCTGATAAGACAGGGCTAGGACTTGCTTGTCCTTTTCAGAGGTCAAACTAAGAGAATTGGGAAGACCTGATTTTTTCAAAACATCTTCTACCGCTGTTCCCTTTTCCTTTTTTCCATCTAGCGTCTGATAGCCTGTAAAATCTGCCAGTTTTAAGTTCTTTTTGCTCTGATAGTGAGCCGACTTGGGTGAAAAGCTTTGAATCGAGTTCAAATAAAAGGTATCATCCTGCTTTTGAAATTCTATGGTATAAGGATGAATCCCTTGCACAGGAGTCCCATAGCCTAGCTGGACTTGCGCTCCAAAACTCGTATCTTCTTGTGTAAAACTCGCTGCTTTTCCAAATTTTTTGACGAATGCAGACAAAGTCACCCAATTTTTTTGCGTCTTTCCTTCTTCCCTTGCAAGGTCCAATGACAACAAGTCTTCTAAAGCCGGCTCTTTGGAAGAAGACGCAACCAATTGCTGGCTGTCTTCTTGCACGCGAGACAAACTCAACAAGCGATCTTTGGGCAAGGTTTTCACTGGATGAATCATAAACACCAAGCAAACACCAACCATTAAAGCCAGCAAAGCACTTGCAGCTTTTTGGAGGATCCGCTTATGATGTTCTATCCACTGTTTCATTTCTTCCATCCTTCATGCTCTTTCTATTCAAACTCTTTCTATTGTATAGAAAATTAGCGTATTTGTCTCGTCTTATCCCAAAAAAGAGGCGCTTGCCTCTTTCTTGTCTTATCCTTTTAATAGCTGTCTTTACTACTCAAGAGGAAATCTCCATTTTCTTGGCGAATAAAGGTCAAATCTACATAGTCCCCGTTTTTCTTTTGGAAGTCCATGACCAACTCTATCTCGTCTGAATCATCAGATGAACTCACCGTAAGATTGACCGCATCACCGTATTTTTCTAAAAGCTCTTTGTAAGAGGTTCCTCCAGCACCGGTCTCACTATTTCCAACTTTGAATCCATCTGCAAAGTTGTCCTCAACCGTAAGATTTTTCCCAAATTGATTAAATTCAAATTTGACAAGCTGTAATTCTTTTCCTCTCTTAGAGTAGGTCGCTTTTACCTCTTTATTATAAGAGTTATCATCCCAGAATAATTTCAATTCCCCACTATCAAATTGAACGGAACTAGCCTTTCCATAAGCGTCGACCATTTCCTCAGGAGTCTCCCCAGAATCCTTTCCCGTCAAAAACTGAAGTTGCTCGATATCAGATTGTTCCCAGCTAAAATTGGCTTCCGCGTCTTCAGAAGTCAATTGCTCCAAATCGATATTGGAAGAAGAACCAGATTGGTTGCCTGACCAAGAAGTCTGCTTTCTAGATGGTGACGTACTAGGGCTAGCATGACCAATCAAATAGCCACTGACACCACCGATAAGAATCCCAACTAAAATCCCAAGGGCAAAACGAATCGCCTTCTTGTCTGCAGTATCCATCGGTCTTCCAACAGGAGAAAGAGGAGCTTGTGGAATAGGTGTCTCAGGAACAGGCACTGTCTGCGGACCAATTGGTTCAGCTGCCATATTTTGAGGAGCTTGTGGTGCAGGCTGGAATGGAGGAGTCGGTTGGGGAGCAACAACTACATCCGGATGTTCTCCAACAGTTGCTTCATCCATCTTTGGAGGCTCCACTGTTTCTGAAACAGCTGGCTCGTCTGCTTCTTCTTTCATTGCTTCCGTCTCCGTCACTGAAAGGCCACTAGCTTCTGGAACGACCAAGTCTTCGGCTTCTTCTTTTGGGACAAAGGCTGGCGCAGCCACATCAAATTGAGGCGCACCCTCTACGGGAGTATGTTTCATAAATTGTTCTTGATCTTTCTCGGACATTTCGAATTCTCCTTTTTATTCTTCTCTTCTACTATAACATAAAACCAAGCAAGGACCAACTCCTGTCTTGATAGACTAAAAAAGATCGGAGAGATATCCGACCTTTTAGAAACTTATCTTAAAATTTCTTGCGAAGGGAGACAATAGCAATCAGTTAACCGTATGATCGAGAAATATAACTAGATCGTATTTTTATAATTGATTCTAAGGGACAAAAATATAAATTTGTTTAGCAAGTAAAAAAACGACCTCTTACGAGATCGTTTTGTCTATTGATTAAAGACGAGCGTTGAGTTCTGCTCCAAGTTCTTCAAATCCTGGTTTACCAAGAAGGGCAAACATATTTTTCTTGTAGGCTTCAACACCTGGTTGGTCAAATGGGTTGATCGCGTTCAAGTAACCTGAAAGGGCGATGGCCAATTCGAAGAAGTAGATGGCATAACCAAGAGTGAAGGCATCTTGCTCAGGAAGAGTTACGTACATGTTTGGTACATCACCGTCTGTGTGGGCAAGAAGAACACCGTCAGTTGCTTTTTTGTTTACGAAGTCAACGTCTTTTCCTTGGAGGTAACCAAGTCCATCAAGGTCTTCTTCCAATGTAGGGATGATCACGTTCTTACGTGGTTTATCCACACGGACAACTGTTTCAAACATGATACGAGTTCCTTCTTGGATAAATTGACCCAATGAGTGCAAGTCTGTTGAGAAGTTAGCTGAAGTTGGGTAGATCCCTTTTTGGTCTTTTCCTTCTGACTCACCAGCCAATTGTTTCCACCATTCTGAGAAGTATTGAAGGGATGGCTCGTAGTTTACCAAGATTTCGGTAGCATATCCTTTACGGTAAAGGATGTTACGAACTGCTGCGTATTGGTATGCTTCGTTTTCAGAGATTTTATCTGAAGTGTAGTCTTTACGAGCTGCGTTTGCACCTTCCATAAGGGCTTTGATATCTGCGCCTGATGCAGCAATTGGAAGCAATCCAACTGGTGTCAAGACTGAGAAGCGTCCACCGATATCATCTGGAACTACAAATGTTTCCCAACCATTGGCATCTGCTTCCACTTTTACAGCACCTTTGGCACGGTCAGTTGTCGCATAGATCCGTTTGTTGGCTTCTTCTTGACCATATTTCTTCACCAAGAGTTCTTTGAAGACACGGAAAGCAATAGCTGGTTCAGTTGTTGTACCTGATTTAGAAATCACGTTGACTGAGAAGTCTTTATCTGAAACATACTCTACCAAGTCAGCAAGGTAAGTAGATGAGATTGAGTTTCCAGCATAAAGGATTTGTGGCGCTTTGCGTTCTTCTTTGGTTTGCAAGTTTGCAAAGTGGTGGTTCAAGAAGTCAATAGCTGCTTTCGCACCAAGGTATGATCCACCGATACCGATCACGACCAAAACATCGCTGTCTGATTTGATTTGTTCAGCAGCTTTCAAGATGCGGTCAAATTCTTCACGGTCATAATTTTCAGGAAGGTCCAACCATCCTAGGAAGTCGCTACCAGCACCTGTTCCTTTGCGGATCAATTCGTCTGCTGCAGTCACTTGTGGTTGCATATATTCCACTTCATGTGGGGCAACAAATTTACCCAAAACTTTTGAGTAGTCAAATTTAATATGAGACATGTTATTCCTCCAAATTTTGTTCTTCTCTATGATATCGCTTTACACGGATTTAATCAAGGGAAACCAATCTGTAAAACGTTTTCATTTGCTAATTTTTTTATTTTCACAAATCAAGCAACGACGCAATAGCAATCGTTTGCATATTTTCACTATTTTAGGCTAAAAAATCCAAAAAAGAAGCTTCTCACGAAACTCTATTTTTTCTCTTTTATTCTTTAAATAGGAAAGTTATTTCTACATGACTCTGGTGAGCAATAGCCCTCACGTCGCTTCGCTCCTCAGGATCAATATCTCTAAGCTCGGTTGCGCCTTATAGGCTAATTTCATGTTACGCTATAGCCCTCACGTCGCTTCGCTCCTCAGGATCAATATCTCTAAGCTCGGTTGCGCCTTATAGGCTAATTTCATGTTACGCTATAGCCCTCACGTCGCTTCGCTCCTCAGGATCAATATCTCTAAGCTCGGTTGCGCCTTATAGGCTAATTTCATGTTACGCTATAGCCCTCACGTCGCTTCGCTCCTCAGGATCAATATCTCTAAGCTCGGTTGCGC
>ERZ857750.1003-NODE-1003-length-32968-cov-7.688512_pt1 | contig 32968 bp, 25 predicted proteins | sample MGYA00519915_ERZ857750 | MGnify/ENA primary metagenome ERZ857750 (study PRJEB31778, sample SAMEA3449358) | human gut metagenome | biome: human gut; feature: human-associated habitat; material: faeces | place: United Kingdom | collected 2010/2012 ...
CTGTCAGATATGAATGAGCGTCTGGAAGGACTGGCAATGGCTTATGAGGAAGATAGAAGCATTATGCGGTTCCGTACCTATAACCCAGTCAGAATATCCAGTCAGTTCCAGAAATTTGCAGCAGAAGTGGTTCCATACAGTGCCAGAGAGGAATTTGCATGGCAGGAACATAAGGTGTTTATTACTCAGGATGAAATAGACGCTTTTCTTGCCGGTGGAGGCCCTTATTCTGATGGCAGGCTTTCTACCTATTCGTTTTATCTTCTGAATGAAGATGATAAAGCGAGAACAGATTTTATTAAGGAAAAATACGGTACAGGTGGTTGTAGCCACGCTTTATGTGGTGCAGATAATTCCCATGCAGATTATGACGGAAAAGGGTTGAAACTGGAGAGAGGAACCTATGGGAATCCAGATACTTCGGTGTTGCTTCCCTGGGCAAAAGTGGCGAAAAGAGTCGGTTATCTGATTGATAATCAACAGTTTTTACATTCTGCTGATTATTCCCGTATGCCAGATTATGAAAGGGAACGAATTGCAGGGAAAGTGATCAGCTTTTATGCAAGACTGCCAGAAGAAATTGAGCGTCCATTTAAACAGGATTTCTTCAATGAAGAAGCAAAAAAAGAATTACCTGCTATGCTGAATGATTCGGAACAGGCACAGAAACTGTTACAGGCGATGGACGATGCACTGGCAATGCTGCCATTGGATTTTGAATCAGTAAATGAAACTTATGAGAAGAAATTACAGCTTTTAACAGAAGTACATCAGTATGTGGAGGGCAGCTATACGATTTTCCCGGCACAGGAAGTAGCAGAGCAGACGGAAGGCTTGACAGGATACCAGATGTCTTTATTTGACATTATGAGTAATTCTGAACCAGAGGAAATTACGGAAGAACCGGAAGTAGAAGAATCGGTTGCAGAAGTGGAAGAGATACAGAATGAAGAACCAGAGGCAGATTCGCATATATCCTTTGAAGAAGCAAAAGAATTGTGGGAAGATGGCTTTTATGAGGATGATTATGTATTAAAAAGTCGTGTAGGCGAACTGATCTATGACAGTATGGATACAGTTGGAAAATCTGTAGAGGATTTTTCCGAGGAACAGATGGCTGTTATCCGAAAGCTGGCTGAACAGGAGCGTATGTTAGAACCAGTACTGAATCCAGACTTTTCACCGGAACAGATACAGTTGGTTTCTGACATTTCAGAAAAAATCTGGAATGATAATGGCAGATGGCAGGAGGATATGATCGAGCCATATACAGATCATGTCATGAATCCAGAAGAAATTACCAGAGTACGACAGGAACTGGATTTACAAGAATCAGAATCTGAGCCGGAATCTGTAATTGTACAGGAACAGTGGGACGAGAATGTATTTGAATATCAGGGGTATCATTTTGAAGCAGTGGGGATTCTTCCGCAAGGTCTGGAAGGGAAAGAACTGGTAAACCAGACAAGAGGAAATACAGAATTGCACTTGACCACCTACGAGCGAGAAGATGATATTTTATATTCCTATGCAGGATTCTACGAAGCGAGTGGTTCATCAAAAGCTGATATTTTCCGGTGTATGGAAACCGGACGAAATTATATTCCAGGGGAGAACGAACTGTTTGGCTATGAGGGAGAATTTTTACCATATCTGCAGAATGAACAGGTGCAGGAACAGGAACCTCATAATTTCCATATTACAGACGATGACCTTGGTGCTGGCGGTCCGAAAGCAAAGTTTAAAGCAAATATGGAAGCTATCCGGCTGCTGAAAGAACTGGAACAGGAGCAGAGATTAGCAACACCGGAAGAACAGGAAGTGTTGTCAAGATATGTTGGATGGGGCGGTATTCCACAGGCTTTTGAAGAAAGAAACAGTGCCTGGGCAGAGGAATACACGCAGTTAAAAGGAGTCCTCACGCCAGAAGAATACAGTGCAGCAAGGGCATCAACGCTGAATGCTTTTTATACTTCTCCGACAGTTATCAAAGCAATGTATGAAGCACTTGGAAATATGGGACTGAAACAGGGAAATATCCTGGAACCGTCTTGTGGAGTAGGTAACTTTATGGGACTTTTACCGGAAAATATGAGTAATGCAAATATGTATGGTGTAGAGCTTGATCCGATTTCCGGGCAGATTGCAAAGCAGCTTTACCAGAAGAACAGGATTGCAGTACAGGGATTTGAGGAAACCAGTTACCCGGACAGCTTTTTTGACTGTGTAATCGGAAATGTACCGTTTGGGGCATACCAGGTCAGTGACCGCAAGTATGACCGATACCATTTTATGATCCATGATTATTTTATTGCAAAATCTTTAGACCTGGTACGTCCCGGAGGAGTGGTGGCAGTTGTCACATCAAGCGGTACGATGGATAAACAGAATCCGGAAGTCCGACAGTATTTTGCAAATCGGGCAGACCTGCTTGGGGCGATTCGCTTACCGAACAATGCTTTCCAGAGAAATGCCAATACCAGTGTGGTTGCGGATATTCTGTTTTTCCAGAAAAGGGACAGGACTGCGATCACAGAGCCAGACTGGGTACAGTTAAAAACCACACCAGAAGGATATACGGTCAATTCTTATTTTGCTGACCATCCGGAAATGTTGCTTGGGGATTTTACAACAGAAAGTACCCAGTACGGAAAACAGGAAGTAACGGTAAAGGCAAAAGAGGGAGCAGATCTGGCTGAGCAGTTAAAAGAAGCGGTGAAGCATATCCAGGGAACTATTACAGAGCAGGAGATTTCGGATACGGAATTGGAAGAACAGGTAGTATCCATACCGGCAGATCCGAACATTAAGAACTTCAGCTTTGCACTTGTCGGAGAGGATATTTATTACAGGGAAAATTCTGTTATGAATAAGATGGAACTTCCCGTTGTGACAGGCGAACGTGTCAGAGGTATGGTTGCCATCCGGGATGCAACAAACAGGCTTCTGGAACGGCAGTTGGATGAATGCAGTGATGAAGAGGTTGCCAGCTTACAGGCTGAGTTGAATCAGGTTTATGACAGTTTTACTTCCAAGTATGGACTACTCAGCAGCAATGCAAATAAAAGAGCGTTCAGCATGGACAGCAGCTATTGCCTTTTGACTTCCCTTGAATTTCTGGATGAAAAGGGCGAGTTGAAGCGAAAAGCAGACATATTTACGAAAAGGACGATCCGCAGGGCAGAGCCGGTAACATCGGTAGATACTGCAAGTGAGGCATTGGCGGTATCTATCGGGGAAAAGGCGAAAGTGGATATTCCTTATATGATGGAGCTTACAGGGAAAACAGAGGAAGAGGTCACAGAGGAGCTTACGGGTGTTATCTTCAAGAATCCTCTTACGGATAAATGGGAGCCATCCGACGAGTATCTTTCCGGGAATGTCAGGGAGAAGCTGAACATTGCAAGACAGTTTGCAGAAAACCATTCAGAATATATGGTCAATGTGCAGGCGCTGGAACGGGTACAGCCAAAAGATCTGGATGCTTCTGAAATTGAAGCAAGGCTTGGGGCAACATGGATTTCCCCGGACTATATTACAGAGTTCATGGCAGAAACATTCCATACACCACGACACCATATCAATTATGAGCGTATTAAAGTGCAGTATGCGGAAGTGACTGGACAGTGGAATGTAAAGGGAAAGAATGTGGACAGTAGCAATAACCCGCTTTCCACATCAACTTATGGAACACAGAGGGCAAATGCTTATCGCTTGTTGGAGGATGCGCTGAATCTGCGTGACACAAAAATTTATGACACAATACATGATGCGGATGGGGAACACCGGGTACTGAACCGAAAAGAAACTACTCTGGCGCAGCAGAAGCAGGAACTGATCCGGGAGGAATTTAAAGAGTGGATTTTTAAGGATATGAACCGACGGGAAACGCTCTGCAAAATTTATAATGAACGGTTTAACAGTGTAAGACCAAGGGAATATGATGGCAGTCATATCCAGTTTGTCGGAATGAATCCGGAAATTAAGCTGATGGAGCATCAGAAAAATGCAGTGGCACATATCCTTTATGGAAATAATACACTGCTCGCACACTGCGTAGGTGCAGGTAAGACATTTCAGATGATTGCAGCCGGTATGGAGAGTAAGCGTCTGGGACTGGCACAAAAGAGCCTTTATGTGGTTCCAAACCATTTGCTGGAACAGTGGGGAAGTGATTTTTTACGATTATATCCGGGAGCAAATATTCTGGTGGCAACGAAGAAAGACTTTGAACCGGCAAACAGAAAACGGTTCTGTTCCAGAATCGCAACAGGGGATTATGATGCGGTCATTATTGGACATAGCCAGTTCGAGAAAATCCCGCTTTCCAGGGAAAGGCAGATCGCATTGCTGGAAGATCAGATTGCAGATATTACATTTTCTATTGAATCAGCAAAGACGCAGGTCGGGGAGCAGTATACCGTTAAACAGATGGAAAAGACGAAGAAAACCCTGAAAGCAAAACTGGAAAAATTAAATGACCAGACACGAAAGGATGATGTTGTGACTTTTGAGCAGTTAGGCGTGGACAGGCTGTTTGTGGACGAGTCACATTATTACAAAAATCTTTTTTTATACACCAAAATGCGGAATGTGGCAGGCATTTCACAGACCGATGCACAGAAAAGTTCAGATATGTTTATGAAATGCAGGTACATGGATGAGATTACCGGGGGAAAAGGAATCACGTTTGCAACGGGAACACCCGTATCAAACAGTATGACTGAATTATACACCATTATGAGATACCTCCAGTATGATACTTTAATGAATATGGGAATGGGACATTTTGATTCGTGGGCAGCAACTTTTGGAGAAACAGTTACGGCAATTGAATTGTCACCGGAAGGGACGGGCTATCGTGCAAAAACACGATTTGCCCGTTTCTTTAATCTTCCGGAACTGATTTCCATATTTAAGGAAACAGCAGATATTCAGACTGCGGACATGTTGAATCTTCCTGTACCGGAAGCAGAATATATCAATGAAGTATTAAAACCGAGCGATGAGCAGAAAGAAATGGTGGAAGCCTTTTCGGAACGTGCAGAACAGGTTCGTGGCGGTGCGGTAGATCCAAGGGTAGATAACATGCTCAAAATTACCAATGATGGAAGAAAATGTGCATTAGACCAGAGGTTGTTAAATGATATGCTGCCGGATGCAGGGGAAAGTAAGGTAAATGCCTGCGTGGAGAATGCTTTCCAGGTATGGGAGGACGGAAAAGATACACAGGCTACCCAGTTGATCTTCTGTGATCTCAGCACACCGAAAACTGACGGAACATTCAACGTGTATGATGATGTGAGAAACAAGCTGGTGGAACGGGGAATCCCGAAAGACCAGATCGCATTTATCCATGAGTATAATACGGAAGTAAAAAAGGCAGAACTGTTTGCAAAGGTACGGGCAGGGCAGGTAAGAATCCTGATGGGTTCCACTCCGAAACTCGGTGCTGGTACCAACGTTCAGGACAGACTACTTGCATTGCATCATCTGGACTGCCCTTGGAAACCGTCTGACCTGGAACAGCAGGAGGGACGTATTCTCAGACAGGGAAACCAGAATGATAAGGTAAAAATCTTCCGGTATGTAACGGAAAATACATTCGATTCGTACATGTGGCAGATTCTGGAAAACAAGCAGAAGTTTATTTCACAGATCATGACCAGTAAATTCCCAGTGCGTGCCTGTGAAGATGTAGATGATACAGCTCTATCCTATGCAGAGATCAAAGCACTGGCAACAGGAAACGAGTACATCAAGGAAAAAATGGATCTGGATGTGCAGGTAAGTAAGCTGAAACTTTTGAAGGCAAACCACACCAGTCAGATCTATCGTCTGGAATCGGATATTGCAAAGCGGTATCCGGTACAGATTACCGCATTAAAAGAGAAGATTGCCGGTATGCGTGTAGATGCAGATATGGTAAAAGGAATAGATTTACAGGATAATGACCACTTTGCAATGACTGTCGGTGGAAAGCTGTATACCGATAAAAAAGAAGCGGGAGTTGCACTCATTTCAGCAGCATCCGGCTTGAAGTCCGTAAAATCAGCAGGGCAGATCGGAGAATATCATGGTTTTGCACTTTCTTCAGAATACAATTTCCTGTCGAATACTTATACCATGACGATTAAGGGAAAATGTTCTTATAAGATTGAGTTCGGAAAGGATACTCTGGGCAATATCCAGAGGATTCATAATGCACTTTTTGCAATCGAGAAAAAGCTGGCAGATACCGAGCAGAATCTGGAAATGGTACAACAGCAGTTAAAGACCGCACAGGAAGAGGTGCAGAAGCCATTCCCGAAAGAAGCGGAACTGAGTGAAAAAATGGAACGTTTGGCAGAACTAAATGCCATGCTGAACATGGATGAGAAAGGGGGAGAAAATCTTCTGGCAGATGAGGGCATTGGGGAAAATCCGGAAGTAAATGTGACAGAGGAACGACAGGACAGAATTGCTGACAGTGTTCATAAAACATCTATTCTGGAAAGACTGAAAGAACAGAAACAGCAGGAGCAGACAGGCGAAATACAGCAGAAACCAAAAAAGAAACACGAACAGGAGTTATAAAGGGTATCCCGTCAGAGTGACCATAGCTTTGGCGGGATTTTTCTATGGAGGATTTGATTATGGCAAACAGAGAAGAACAGTTAAAGCAGATTACAGAGCAGTTGGAACAGGGTGTTGCAGAAATATTCACATCAGAAAAATATACGGAATATCTGAACACAATGGCAAAGTTCCATAATTACAGTTTTAATAATACATTGTTGATCGCTATGCAGAAACCGGAAGCAACACTGGTAGCGGGGTATCAGGCATGGCAGAAGAAATTCAACCGACAGGTAAAAAGGGGGGAAAAAGGCATCCAGATTATTGCCCCGGCTCCGTTTAAAGAGAAACAGGAGATTGAAAAAACTGATCCGGAAACAGGGGAGATTGTGATTGGGAAAGATGGACAGCCGGAAACAGAAGTAGTAGAGCGTGTCATTACAAAATTCCGGGTTACGACAGTATTTGATGTCAGCCAGACCACAGGAGAACCAATTCCAGAGTTTGAGGTATCAGAACTGGAGGGAGATGTTTTGATCTACCATGATTTTATGGAATCATTAAAAATGGTCGCCCCGGTTCCTATCCGTTTTATTGAGATTGATGGGGAGGCGAAAGGCTTTTATCAGCTTGTCGATAAATATATTGCGATCCAGCCTGGCATGAGTGAGGCACAAATTATGAAAACAGCGGTGCATGAAACCGCACATGCAGTATTGCATGATCGTGATCAGATGGAAGCAGAGGGCATCGTAAAAGATCAGCTTACAAGGGAAGTAGAAGCAGAAAGTGTTGCCTATGTGGTATGTAACCATTTCGGACTGGACACATCGGAGTATTCTTTTTCCTATATTGCAAGCTGGTCTTCCGGTAAAAATATGAAAGAGCTTCGTGCTTCTATGGACACCATCCGTAAGACTTCTGCTGATATGATCGGACAGATTGAGGAAAAACTCAAAGAACTTCAGATAGAAAGAGCAGAGCAGGAAGCAGATGTTGTGGAGCAGACAGAAGAAATGAGTGCCATGCAGTATGCAGAACAGACTATTAATCGTCTGGAGCAGGAACGGACGATTTTCAGCAATGACCAGAGAAATCTTATCGTGAATTTTGCTTATAAACTGGATGACAGGGAAGCAATGGAAAAACTGGCAGAGAATCTTGCAGAATCTATTCTGGATGGAAACAGAGAAGCGGTACTAAAATTGATTGGAGAAGCGGAGGAACAGATTGAAAGTCTGCCGGATTCGATGATCGGTTTATCAGAATTGCATGAAGCCGGATTTTATTCAGAAAGTATGCTTCCGCTTACCAGGGAACGGGCAGTGGAATTGCACCATGAGGGAGTAACGGTTTATGGACTGACCGGAGCAGTTGGTGGTCAGGAACAGTCGCAAAGAATTATGAATCTGGAATTGGATATTTTACAGCATGACGGGTTATTCGGAGTGACGAAATTTGAATGGGAAAATTACCGGAGAAGTCAGGAAACGATTATGACACCGGAAGAAAAAGCAAAGATCAAAGAAACGCTTCTTCTGGAAAGTGATGGAAAACGTTATGGTATTTATCAGATTAACAGTGGACAGGAAGAAAGAGGGTATCAGTTTTTAAGTCTGGAAACGGCAAAAGAAATGGGATTTACCGTAGATGGCAAAGACTATCAGATGGTTTATAGTGAAAGACTGAGAGATGCTACGACACTGGACAATCTCTTTGAGCGATTTAATATAGAGCGTCCAAACGATTTTACCGGGCATTCCATGTCAGTCAGTGACGTGATCATTATGAATCGGGGTGGCAGATTAACCGCATACTATGTGGATTCCTTTGGATTTACAGAACTGCCGGACTTTGTGGCACAGAGAGTTGAAATGTTAAATGCCAATTCTGTAAAAGCGTATCCGGATGTTTATATGGGAACTTTGGAAAATGCTATGCAAGAAAGAAATATAGACGCTTACCTGGATTCCAGAAAATTGAATATTGACTGTAAAAATGCAATCGAACAGGCAATCACTGAAAACTTTGATGGCATGAGCCTGACCCCGGATACTGCGACAGGGGTGATTGAAAAATATGGAGAAGAACGGGTTGCCTTTGTTCTGGCAAATACATTGAAACAGCTCTCCTATGATGGAAGATTTTCTGATGGCAATAAACGGTGGGCTGATGGTATTGATGTTCCAGAAAATATCAGCCGGGGAATAGATTTGAACAGGGATTACATTGTGAGCAGCCACCCTGCAGTCTTGAATGGCTTCATTGATATGGCAAGAAACGAAATCCGCACCCGGAAACTGGAAGAGATGCTTGGCGTGAAAAATCAGCATATCACTGAAAATACAAGAGGGTATGAAGCAGACGGACATACAGGCACCTGGTATGCAGTGGATATGAAAACGTATCATGATGAGCGATTCTTCCAGATGCGAAGTGAGGAATACGGTCAGGAAGTGGCAGATATTATTGTGTCGGAGAATGGAACACTGGTGGCAGAGGACATCTGGCATGGATTTGATGAAGGAGCCAGGGAAGCTATTTCAGAATATCTGGAAGAAAAAGGTGCAACAGTATATGACTTGATGAATATTCCGGACCAGGCAACAGTTATCTTAGCAGACGGGACAGTTATGAAAATAACGGAACAGCAGACGATCAGTAAAGATACATGGGAACCGACACTGACCGGACAGAATCTGCAGGGGGAAGAACAGAAATTTAGTTTCTTCGAGATATATAAAGTCAGAGAAAAAAATGGCATTGACCTGAAAATGCCAGAAAATCATTATATTGACCAATATTATGTGATCGAAGATCTGGCAGTAAAAGGTGGATTGAAGATTGAGCGATATAAGGATTTGGGAGCTGCCCTTGGAGCATATTACTCTCTGCCAAACCATAAAATGAAAGCTCTTGGAATTGAAAATACAGCACCGATGCGAGGCAGTCTTGATTTTATTCAGTGCAAGAATGGAATAGATACATTGATTTATGATTGCCAGGAAGTGGAAGGATGGCTGAATCCGCAGATATACAATACTTTTAAAGAGATAGGAAACAGTCTGGCAGTGCATGATACAGAGATAGCATACCAGATTGGAGATCAGTATTTTACAATTCAGACGGTAGAAGATGGTTATGATTATACATTCTATGATAAAGATTATCTGGAACTGGATGGCGGCGTTTATGATGATCCGACTATTTCTATTACTGAAGCAATGGAGAATATTTTGGAAGATGAAGGACTTTCGATAGAAGATGCAAGCGTGATGGATTATGAAGAAATGTATGCAGAAATTGAATATGCAGAAGAAGAGAGACTGGAGAAGATACAATTTGAACGTACTTGCCCAAAGGCTTTTTTTGATGGTTATGACAGGGAAGCGGCATTAAAAAGTTATGAGGGAATAACCGTACAATTTAAAATGTCTGGTATGTATTTAACAGTGCAACCGACGGAGGATGGCTATAAATACCTGGTTTATGATCAGGAACTTCATGAAATTTCAGGAGATGCCTGTGGGAATCCAGAAGATTCTATTCAGAAAGCAATGTATGCCAGCTTGAAAAATGAAGGATTGGAAGATGTTGAATGTGTAAAAGTTGATGACAGGGAGTTTCGGGATAAGGTAATCAGTCATTCTAAAGAAGTGCTGGCCAGTGGAGATGTTCGATTCACTTCGGAACTTGGCAGATGTGAAACAGCATTGAATGGGATGGACAGGGCAGAAATTGAATATGAAGTTTTATTTCATGCAAGAGCTGTTCTGGAAGAAATGGGACTGGAAAATGAAGTTACATTGATTGGGGCGAGAGTACATGGTTCCAGAAGCAGAGATGACCTGTATCGTGCGGATTCTGATCTTGATGTGGTGCTTTCTTATCGAGGAAATATTCGAGAGGATAGTTTTTTTAATGAATTGAATTCGTATGGTATGGCAATAGCAGGCATTAAAGTAGACATTAACCCAATCTTAGAAGAAAGAATTACTTTGGCAGAGTATATAAAGGAATCGGAAGCCTATCTTGATCAGCAGGAAATCAGGAAACTCGCAGTGGACTTGGATAATTTTAGTTACGAGTATGATACTTATGAATATAAGGATACTGTTGAAAATAGGGACGAACAGGTCGAGAAAATCACAGAAGATATTTTGCACAGGGAGACAGCTGGTTTAAAAGACTGGCTGACTGAGGTGTCAAAAGAATCGAATATAGACAGTGATGTAATTACTGCCCGGTCATTACTTTCACGTCTGGAAAATGCAGAAACACTCTCTATTTTTACTAGACCGTTAGAGCAGGAGCAGACAGAAGCCACGATCACTTTTTATGTTGCAGAGTGCATGGAATTTCCAGTTATGGGTGAGTACCACGAAAATCTTACTTTGGAAGAAGCCTTACACATTTATGAAACCATTCCCGCTGAACGTATGAATGGGATAAAAGGTGTTGGATTTGAACTGCACGATGGAAGTGATTATGACGGACCGTATGATCTTATGCGACTTGGAAAAGTTGACAGGGAAGGAGTGGAGATGATTAAACACTATAAGGAAAGTCCATTAGTTCAGAAAGCAATGGATGATGTGGAAAAATATTTTGCCAGGAAGCAGGAACTTACAAAAAGAACAGAACAGGCAGTTGGAGATAAGCCTATACAGAAAGATAATGTTTCACATCCAAAGAGCAGAAAAGAATCTGTTCTTCAGGCACTCCGGGAACGTCAGGCAAAAATAAAAGAGCAGGAACAGACTGTAACGAAAGAAAAATCCAGAACACATAAGAAGGGAGAGGTGTCATTATGATGGTAAGATTTGAGGAAGATGAATATATTGCTGTTGCGATTTTTGATGCGGGTGACAGGATTCAAACAATGAATGCTATGGATGAAATTTTTTCCTATCTGGATGAAGATATGAAGTATCTGATATTTACAACAATCCAGAAGCTGTATTATCTTAGCGATGAAGGATACAAAGAGCTGGAAAGAACCGTAGAGATTTATAAAGCAGACTTGGAGGTGGATGGAGAATGAGTAGAAGTCAGTTTGCAGTTTATCAGTTAAAAAAGAAGCCGGAATTGAGAAACCTTCTTTTCCGTACCTATGAAGAACTTGCACAGGATCAGATTCCTGTGCAGGTGAAAAATTATGAACAGGTGTATCTTGGAACAATGAAATCGGGAGAAACGCCAGAGCAGATAAAAAAGGAGCTGGAGAAGAAACAACCACATAATTATAAAGGTCATGCAATCAATACCAGTGACGTGATGATCTTGAATGATAATGGTATCATGACTGTTTACTATGTAAATAAAGATGCTTTTATAGAGATTTCTGATTTTATGAAAGTTGCATCTTCGGAAAACGGTGGACTTACGAAGGATACGGTTGGCTATGAAATAGAGGGAAAAGACGGATCATGGGAAGTAATAGATTATCTGCTGGTAGAAGGAAAGAATTATTTCCTTATGGAACATGAGCAGTATGGGAAAGATGTTGCGTATGTAGTCTTGAACCAGGATGGCAAAGTGATTGTAGATAGCACATATAATGGATTTGATGATGCGGTAAAACAGAAGATTCTTGATTCTCTGCATCCGCCGGTGCAGGAACAGACAGGAAATAGTAAACCGAAACTGGATAACTGGCAGAAGTATCTGGAAAATGGGGAATACCTGAGAAGTGCGGAAATTACAGAGGAAGCAAATTACAATATGATTGACGGACTTAAAAATAATGCAGCACCGAAAGAGAAAAAGAATCGTCCCAAAGAATCTATCCTTGCAAAATTGAACGAGAAAAAGGAAGAAGTCGCAAGGCGCAGTGGACAGAAAGCTATGCAGCAGGTAATGGGACAAGATATGGAACGTACAAAAAAATAAAAATGAGAAGCTGGTCACTTTGTTGTGGCTGGCTTCTTTTTTCACATATAAAAAGACTGGCCAGTGACGAATGCTTCGGTTAAGGCTAGTCTTTGTAGTGCGTTGCAATATCTTCAATTTTACAATCCAGAATATTACAGAGTGTATTGATGGTGTTCATACTGACACCCTCATTATTCTGCAAGCGGTGTATCAGGGACTTACTGAAATGGTATTCTTTATGAAGTGTGTACTTTGTAATACCTCTTTCCTGCATGGTAAGCCACAATTTATCATATTTAATCAACGGCTATCTCCACCTTTTTCTTGTCTTTCCCTCATTATAGGGTTAAGATAGAAAGTAACAAAGGTTCTGTTTTCGGAACCCATATCTATGAGGAGGAGATGGATTGAAAAAGCAGAGAACAAAAGGAATTGTACTGGTAGTCGTTTGCTTTATATGCGTGATGTGCATATGTAGTGGATTTCATAAAGCACAGTCGGAGGAACTTTCGGAGATTCCAGATGCAGTTAATAGTACGAGATTTAACACTACGGAACATTTAACGGTTGTAGCAAATCAAGAGGAAATTGCTGATAAAGAGGAACTGGCAAAACAGATTATAAAAATGTGCCGGGAAAATTCTTTTCAGTCTATAAAGTTTTCTTATGATATGGTATGCCCGACAGAATTACAGATCAATGTATATAAGACGGAAAACGACTTTAACGATAATAAGCAATTCTGTGAGATAGCGTATTTATCAGATGAAGAAAATGGGGAATATGATATTATCCACAACCCTGAAAAATTTATATTGTATGTAGATGGAGAAAAGGTAGAATAGAGAAATAGAGGTTTGCTTCCCTGGATTTAAGGAAGAACCTCTATTTTTATGAAAAAAAGTCGGTTATGATTTTTCTTGTGTATGTTCACGCTGGCGATTTTGAACTTGTGAGGTTCCAAGAATAATATCTACATTGGAACACACTGTACGGAGTTCCCGTTCATGTTCCCGTCGGGCATTAAAGTCTTCACGTTGCATCGTCTGTAATTCTGTTAAGCGATTCTTTTCCTCACGCAGCATTTTTAATGTAGGAAGTTTATTGCCCTGTGATTTTTCTTTGAGTATTCGGAGGGCAGATTCATAGAGTGTAAGTTCTGCCCGGTGATCATCATAAAATTTTTCTTTGTTCCGACTTTTGCGGTAATCAGAATATATAGATTTATTGGCAAGATACTGTCCGGTATAATGAATCTGTTCATTGACATTCTTCAAAGTATTCTCTGTGGATTTTAGTGTATTTCTTGCATCAGTGCTTTGAGCAGAGGCATCGGAAAGAGCTGCATCTAAATCTGCCTTGGATTGAAAGCCATGTTCCTGTACATAGGCAACTGTCTGAGCCATCATTTTCAGGTTAGACAGTTTTACTTTTTGAGCATACGCCTGACTTTGCTGTGCTTTAATACAATGCTGCAAATCTGTTACCAACCGTAAATCAGATTTTATAAAGAGGAAAGTATGTGGAGCTTCTGTAGTTGTAGCAGTGTAGGCAGAAACTGTTGGAGTTGAAGAATTAACAACTTGAGAAATATCAGGAACCGGATTTTCAGTAATCTGTGAGGTAGAATTTTCTTGAAATATTTGCAGAAGATGTTTTTCCTCATAAAGCGTACCAAGGCTTCTTCCAGTAATGTATTTACTGCGATTGGGATGCAGATAGCTGTATCTGCCACGACTGACTTTGAATGTAATATTATATTTTTCAGACAGCAATCTGGAAAAATCTTCTTGTGATATTGCCTGTGAAGTAACGGTATCAATCGCATCACGAAGATATTGCTTCTCGGTTTGAAAAGTAGTCTGCCTTGGAGTCAGCCCTTTCTTTTCAAACTCTGCATTGTGTTTATCAAGTTTTTTTTGTCCTCTGCGTTTTGCCCAGTACTCTTTTTCAGATATTTTCCTTTCCGCAGGTGTTAGAAGGTCTACCTGGTTCAACCCATTGGCGGTACACATATCCATGACTTTTTGCTTCAAATAGATTCGGTATCTATCGGAAAGATGATGTTTATAGCCAGCTTTTGAATCTCGATCAAATTCCATATAGGGCTGAGGCTCAGTGTCATATTTGCGGATACTGTTGATTACGATATGCACATGAATATTGCCACTACCATTATGACCGTCAGTGTGAGTACAGACAAGTGCCTGGTGTCCGGGAAAATTCTCTTTGGCATATTCCACGCCAAGCTGCTGTGCCAGTTCTCCAGTCAATCCATGTTCGTCCCGGTCTTTAGGATCGAAGCTGATGATATAGTGGTGTGACTTGATTTCATTGTAAGATTGGTTCTTATGAAAATAAGCATTTGTTTCCTGACATTCCGCTGCAAAGGTAAATGAATCGCAGTTTATACCGTCAAGGTAATATTCCTCACGAATAAGCATATGACCGTTTTCATCAAGGATAGGTTTCTGTGTATATTCGTCATGTTGAAAGATCAGATAACGTTCAGCTTCTCCATAATCTGCATTTTTACTTGCGATATGTTTCAGTATTGCCATGAAAGTCACCTGCCATTTCCATTACCTTATATTTCATTTCATATAAATCTCGAAGTCGCTTATTTATTTCTCCACGCATTTCCTGAGAAAGAATCCCACCCTGATTAAAATATTTTGCAATCTGATTGAGGTTGCTGCCTATCTTTCCAAACTCTGCGAGCAGTTTCTTTATTTCTGGAACATCAGCAACTATTTCAATTTTGGTCTGTACTTTTCCTTTTAAAACTTGTGTTCGCACATAAGAAGCTAATGACATATTAGCTTGTTTGGCGGCAGTTTCGATAATTGAAAATTCTGTCTCAGTGAAACGAACGGTAATACGATGGTTACGATACATTTCTTCTTTTTTAGGTCTTGCCATATTTTTAATCCTCCAGTTGTTTTTGTAAGTAAAATTCACAGCAGACTGTGAAAGTTAAGTAATAAAAAATTATTACGCTGTGACCATGTAAATGGGAACCAATAAAACAATCATTGATTGTGCTTGAGGGTATGGGGAGCAAAATCCCCATCAAGTTGCCTGCTGTCAAAATCCGGGAACCGGGTTTCTGGCAGCCAGGGCGAAACTTGCTCTAAGAAAGAAATCCCTCTACTAATAAGGCTTTGGAAAGCCTGTTTACCAACCCTCAAAATGAAAAAAATAAAAAAACACGAAATGCAGGTTGGTAAATACCCTCTGCCGAGCTTTATAGGTAGAAGTAATTTTTTCCGGGAGGTGTAAAAATGGCAGAGAAAGAATTACCAACACCAGAAGAAATGCAGGAGATGGCAGAGATAGATATTAGAACGGTAGACACAAGCAGTCTGGTAGATATAGAGCAGGTGCAGATACAAACAGAACTGCCACAGGAGGAACGGATTGCAGATTATATTAGGCAGATTAAAAATCCGTATTGCTATATCTCCCATGGAGTAGCGGTAAAAATAAGTTTTACTGGAAAATGTACACTGGAAGAAAGCCTGAGCAGGTGTATCTCGTTATGAAAATGAAGAAAAACAGGATGGAAAGAAATTTAAAAAGAATGAAAAAAGGTATAGCAGTGAGCCAGAAGTTATGTTAATATGGTGTTGGGTCAAAATTTAAAAGCATTCAAGAAGCCATGAATTTCTTGGTTTACACTGCCGGATGGCATAGTAAATTAGGAGGTTGATGGCTTTATGTATTTCAATCAAAAGTCTATATTAGCAGCGGACTATCTCAGACTCTCCAGAGAAGACGGAGATAAATTGGAAAGTGATAGTATCCGCAATCAAAGAAGTCTGATTAACGATTTTGTAAAACAGCACCCAGAGATCACGTTGGTCGATGAATATGTTGATGATGGTTACAGTGGAACAAATTTTGAACGTCCTGCATTTAAGCGATTGCTTGAGGATGTGAAGAAAAAGAAAATCAACTGTATTATCGTCAAGGATTTATCCAGACTGGGAAGAAACTATATTGAAACAGGAAGATACCTAGAAAAGATATTTCCGTTTCTTGGAGTAAGGTTTATTGCAGTTACAGATCATTATGACAGTGCAGCAGAATCGGATGATGCAGACCAGATCATTGTTCCTTTTAAGAATCTGATAAATGATGCTTATTGCAGGGACATCTCAATTAAAATCCGAAGTCAGTTAGATGTAAAAAGAAAAAATGGACAGTTTATTGGCAGCTTTGCCGGGTATGGCTATCAGAAAGATCCAGAGAATAAAAATCATCTCATTATAGATGAATATGCAGCAGATATAGTCCGATATATTTTCAATCTGAAAATGGACGGTTACAGTCCTCAAAGGATTGCAGAGAAGCTGAATGAAATGGGAGTGCTTCCACCAATGGAATATAAACGAAGCTGTGGTATGAATTATAATAGTGGATTTCGTTCAGGAGCCAAACCTAAATGGGCGGTCACAACTGTAAATCGCATTTTGACAAATGAGTTATATACAGGAACAATGGTTCAGGGAAAGAATCGTAAAATCAACTATAAAGTAAAAGAGTGCAGACCAGTAGCAGAAGAAAACTGGATTCGTGTAGAGAAAACGCATGAAGCGATTATTGCAGAGGAAATATTTCAGTATGTACAGTCATTGATGGAACTGGATACTCGCACAGCACCAGAGGAAGAATCCGTATATATTTTTTCGGGATTTTTGCGATGTGGAGATTGCGGGCAGAACATGGTGAAGAGAAGCACAACAAAAAATGGAAAGCGGTATTATTACTACCATTGTTCTACATATAAAAACGGAGATGGATGCAGTTCACATCTGATTAGTGAAAAGACGGTTCATAAAGTTGTTTTGGATGCTATACAAAGGCAGATTGCCTTATTGGTAAATGCGGAGAATATCATTCAGAACAGTGGAATGAAAAATTATAAAAAGACAGAACTGGATTCACTGGAAAAGCAGTTGGTGGTTCTGCATGAGGAAGTAGAGAAGTATAAAGATTTAAAAACCCGGTTGTATCAGGATATGTTAGATAACATTGTGACGAGAGAAGAATACCATGAGTATAATCGGAGATTTACAGACAAGCTGCATAATGCGGAAAAAGCAGAACGTGAATTAGAGCAGAGGAAAGAAAAGGTATCTGCGGAGGGAAAACGGGAACACCCTTGGATTGAGGATTTCAAGTATTATCAGAATATTACACAGCTTGATCGTAAAGCGGTAGTTACTCTGATTGATAAAATCATTGTGTATGGAAAAGACCGTCTGGAAATTTGCTTTAAGTATGCAGACGAAATACAGGAAATGACAGAAGCAGCTCAGAATATTCGGGAAATGGAAGAAAGGGAAGGTAGATTTAAATGCGGTGCGTAAGTTATACAAGGACTACATCGTGCAAAAATACAAAGAAAATTCCATCAGATATTATCCAACAGCAGAATGAACATATTCAGAACTATATACAATCACATGGTTGGAAGCTGGTAGCAAAATACAGTGACCGGAAAAAGGATGAAAATGAAAATACAGCTTTTGAAGAAATGACGGCAGATGGGATTAACCGTAAATTTGATATGGTGGTAGTAGATAGTGTTGACCGTTGCGGAAAATATATTTCCTGTGCGGAAGATGTACTGGTTAAAACATTCTTTCCGGCGGGACTTCACTTTGCGATAGTACAGAGCGATTTTTGCAGTATTGGAAAAAGCAGGGAAGAAATAGACGAGTATTTCAGAAAAGAGAAAATTGCGGTACAGGTAAAGAGTATGCGTGAATATGCGATTCGTGAACAGGTAGAGGGATATTATACAGTTCACGATGAAAAATATGGATACATACTTTCAGAAGATAGAAAAGAATTAATTGTCGAGGAAGAGGCTGCGAAGATTGTACGGGAGATATTTCAAATGACATTGGCAGAAATCTCTATAAAAAAGATAGTAGCCATTCTGAATGAGCGAGGAGAAGAATCTCCAATGGTACATAATGCGAGAGTGGGGCATAAGCACTGGCCGCATTATGAAAATAAGTGGAGCGAAGGTGCTTTGCGGAGGATTTTAGAGTGTACAGCATATGATGGCTATTGGCAGAAAACAATCAACGGAGAAGTTTGTACGCTTTCAATAACACCAATACTAGATGAAGGAGTTTTTGAACAGGCTAGAAGACTTATTAAAAGTCGAACAACTACAGATAATATCATAGGTGGGAAGCCGGGGCCATATGTAAGAAAAATCTATGATGAAGCAACTGGAAAGCCGTTGTACCTGAGAAATTTCCGAAGTGGTGACGTTGCTTTTGTGTTCAATCCGCAGATGAGTGAATTACCAAAGAAAAGAAAAATTTATATAGAAGAAGCTAAGGTTACAGAGGCAGTAAAAAATGCAATTTCTCTGGAAATGGATATGGCTGAAAAAATGAAAGCATATTTGCAGACAGAAAAAATGCAACAGCTATTACAGAAAGAGACTCAGCAATATTCAGAAAAGGCATGGATGATATTCCAGGAAATGGAGCAGGTAGAGAAAGACCGTATTCCTTTATATGAAAAATTCCGGGATTATGAGATTGGTCAGACAGAATATCAGGAGAAAAAAGAAGAAATACAGGCGCAGTTGCAAATGTATGAAAACGATTTTGAAGGACTGATGGACAGGCTTGCAAATATGAAAAAGGCTTATAGCGAGGAAAATGAATGGATAAAAACATTTCAAAGGGAAGAGTTACCGGAGAAGCTGGAAAGTCAACATGTTAAAAAATGGGTAGATAAAATAATTGTTTCAGATTTAAGAGATGTGCATGTATACCTGACAATGCAGAACTGGAAGAATTATTTTCCAGAAGAATGGATGGAGGAATAGCAATGGCAAGGAAAAGCAGAAGAAATAAAAATGTTGAGGCTGTTAGTAATCAGATTATAGAAAACTGTGAGAATCTGATAGATACCGGAGCGTATATTCGATTATCTGTTGAAAATGGTGGAAATGAAACGGACGAAACTTTAGTTGTACAACAAATGCTGGTTGAAAAGTTCATAGAGGAGCATCCGGATTTAAAATTGGCAGGTACATATATAGACAATGGATTTAGCGGAACTAATTTTGAACGACCAGGCTTCTTGAAACTCATGGAAGATGTCCGGTCAGGAAAGATTCAGTGTATTGTTGTAAAAGACTTATCACGTTTTGGCAGGGACTATCTGGAAACAGGATATTATCTGGAAACGATTTTACCAAGGTTAAATGTAAGGTTTATCGCAATTACAGATGATTATGACAGTTCCAGAAAAGAGGACAGGGAAAACATCAGTGTTCCATTAAAAAATATGGTTAATGCCATGTATGCAAAAGATATGTCAAAAAAGATTCTGGCTGCAAAAGATGCACAGCGAAAAAAGGGAAATATTACTTTATCAAAAGTAGCATTTGGATATGTCCGTTCAGAGGACAGGCACAGACAGATTGTTGATGAAGAGGTTGCACCATTTGTAAGGATGATATTTCAGTGGTATATGATGGGAGTCAGCAAAAAGAAAATTGCAGATAGATTAAATCTCATGGGAATTGCAACACCTGGACAAAGAGAAAAAACTGGTGTATTGACTGTTCCGTTAGAACAGACAAAGTGGAGAACGGATACAGTAGATAAGATTGTGAATAACCCTACATATGTTGGAGATATTGTAACCGGAAAGTTGAAGCAGTCATTGTATAAAGGGATAAAGCAGTATAGAACTTCGCCGGAGGACTGGAATGTTCAGAGAGATATGCATACGCCGATGATCGCAAGGGATGATTATGAAGAACTGCAGGAAAGGTCAAATAAAATAAAAAAGGTCACAAGAAACTGGCATTTAAAATATATGGAGGACAGAGAAAAATACAAAGACTGTTTTCCCGGTATGGTTCGATGTGGAGATTGTGGACGTCCAATGTATTGTGTCCGCTATACCCATAATTATAAGACAATGGAGAAAGTAGGAATTTATTATACCTGTTCTGCTCAAAATTATACGAATAATTATTGCAGTCAGAAGATAGAAGAAAATCTGCTGAAGATACTTGTGATGGATCAAATTCAGATTCTTATAAGAAGTATGTGTGACAGAAAAAAGCTGTTACAAAAATTGAAAAGTGATTCCAGTGAGAAAAATGCTTTTTATGAAGCAGGTGCAAAAGTGCGAATGTTGGAAAGAAAAATAGCGCAGGCAGAAGAAAAGAACACTGTATTGTATGAGGACTATGTAGGTGGGATTGTAGAAAAAGAGGACTTCGATATGATGAAAGAGCGTTATATCCGGGAGTTACAAAATCTGAGGGATGATTTGCAAATTGCAAAACAGAATCAAAGAATGTTGGAGAAAAAAACTGACAGATATATGAATATGGTCAGCAACTTGGAGCAGTATCTTTCTGACAGGAGCTTCAATGAAGCACTGGTACAGGAACTTGTAGAATATGTGGAGATATATAAAAACGGAAGCATTCATGTGTGCTTCAAGTGTGATGATAAATATAAACAGATAACAGAATTGATAGAGGGTGTTAAAAGTGCGTAAGAATGGATTGTATCTGAGGTTATCTATTGCAGATGGAGATTTGGGAAAAGACAATAAGGATGAAAGTAACAGTATTGATAACCAGAGAACGCTTCTTGTAAATTTTGTTCAGGACAGGGATGATCTGTCAGATGAATATATAGAGTATGTGGATGACGGTTATTCGGGAACTAATTTTGAACGTCCGGCGTTTAAACGCATGATAGAGGATGCGAAAACTGGGAAAATAGATACGATTATTGTAAAAGATTTTTCACGATTTGGCAGAGATTATATTGGTGTAGGAGATTATCTGGAGCAAGTACTTCCAATACTGGGAATCCGTTTTATCTCATTAAACAATAATTATGACAGCAATGATTATTTAGGAAAAACTATGGGAATGGATATGGCAATTCACAACTTGGTCAACAACCTTTATAGCAAAGACATTTCTAAAAAGCTGAAAAGTGCATTGAGAGTGAAATGGAGAAATGGTCAATGGACTGGTGGGAAGCCTCCATTCGGATATTTGCGAAATAAAGAAACTGGAGAATGGCTGATAGATCCGGTAGCTGGAAAGTATGTAAGAATGGTTTTTGATAAAGCAATTGAGGGATGTAATACTTCTCAGATTTCATATTACATGAATGAGCAAAAGATTCCTACGCCGGGAAGATATAATAAAGAGAATGGTCTTACGCATTATGGATATAATCAAAAAATGCCAGAGTCGGAAATTCTGTGGGATTGTGGCATGGTTCGAGCCATTCTTGGAAGATATGAATATACAGGAGCTTTAGTGCAGGGAAAACGACAAAGTATTGCGGTTGGCAGTAAAGTAACCAGAAAATCGAGGGATAAAGATGTGGTTATTACAAAAAATGTTCATCCGGCAATCGTGTCAGAGAAAGAATATGAAATAGCAAAGGCAACTATCGCATTTATGAAAAAACCAGATTACCGGGGTACAAGAAAGTTTGCATTGAAAGGAAAAGTCAGATGTGGGAATTGCAGACGATCAATGGTATTGATGGAATCCGGTGCTAATGACAGGGTATATTGTCCACATAAAAAGATGACAGGAAAATTTGCCAAGTGTTCAGACGAAATGGTTTCTGTTTCAATTATAGAAGGGCATGTATGGTATGCTTTAAAACGTGTCCTTTATGTATTGGATGCTATACAGTTGGATTTTGAGGAAAAGACAACTAATTTAGATAGTGTCAGAAGAAAAAAGATAAAACAGCTAGAGGCTGAGAGTAATGTGTTAAAAAGTGAGAGAATACGTCAGTATGAATCGTATGCGGAAGGTATTATAACGAAAGAAAAGTATATGATGAAAAAAATGCAGATTACGGATCGAATGAATGGCATACAGGCAGAGATAGAAACACTCACACGTTTATCGGCGGAGGAAGAAGCATATAAAAGTAAAGTGGCATCTGCTGTTGAATTACTGGAAGGGGAAATGCAGCATGAGAAGATTACAAAAGAACTTGTAAATGCCACGATTGATACAGTTTATGTATATGATAAAAAGAGGATAGAGATAGTATTCAGTTTTGATGATGTTCTGATGAAAGCAATAGAAAAATACCAGAAAGGGGTAAAGGAAGCATGACATTTAAAAATTTTGTATGTAAAGGAATCTTAGTATTTGCAGGGCTGCTTCTGCTTGGATGGATTGGAAAATATATTTATATGGTGGATGGGGAAATTGACTGGTTCAGATTTATGCTGGTTTACGGAGTGCCAGTGGGAATCCCACATATGTTTATTATAATTCCCTGGCATTGGGATTTATCCGGTATCCTTGGAATGGTTGCTCTGTGCGTAATTGTAGGCGGGATATTTGGTTGTGTGATTGCAGCATGGCTTGGAATCCGGGCGGTATGGTATATGGTGGGATTTCCAATTAGCAAGATTGTGGCGATACATAAAAGGACTTGCTAAAAATAATAGTATGAAATATGACCACAGGTGTAAAGTGATATGCCTGTGGTTTTATTTTGCCATTTATATGATGCGGAAGATGTGATAAAATATCAATCAATAAATCAATGGGAGAAATGAGATATGTTAGATGATGAAAAATGCCTGTGTGGTTCAGGACGCTTGTATTCCATGTGTTGTAAACCGTTTAGTGGACAGGGAATAGAGAATTATAAAAAAGAAATCGACAGCAAAAATTATATTAAAGCGTATTATGTAGCTGTGGCGATGCTTTCTGATTATCTGGAAGATGTAAGAAAGCATACGAACAGAATATTGAAGGATAACCCTGTAATTGGAAGATTTGTGTTACATAAAGATGTAAATGCACTATCGGAGTTGGCAGATCGTATTTTTCACTGCATACCAAAAGGAAATACAGATAACTGGGGAGAACGATTTGAATTTATAAAAGGATTGGTGGATGCAGAGGACTGGAAGAATGAATGTGAATATTATCAGCTATTGTATTATGAACTGAATAATGATAAGGGAAAATTCTCAGAGCAGATTGAGGCTATTGTAAAAAATACAAAAGTGGATGTACATACAGACCAGAGAATGTTGGAACTGTTGCGGTCTGTCATTTTACCGTCAGGACAATTAACGGAGCTGCTTAAATTGGATGATATTTTGATTGAAAAGACGGATAGTTCCTTAATGAAATTGAAATATAAATTTGATAAGGCAATACAGCTTGCATTGGTTTCTGATAATACAAGTGCGAAAAAGATTGCAGATGAAGTGATGGCAGAACTGGAAAAAGAAGATTTATATACAGAAGATGAAGTGTATTCGCAGGATGTTATTGCAATGATGTATGAAATGTATCATAACTTTGATCCAGACGTAAAGTGGCTGGAAAAAGCATTGCATGTGCGTGAAAAAATGAACATTAAAAAGTTTACTGAAGCCGGAAAGGTAAAATATTATTCTGACATTGCCTATACATACTGGAAAATGGGAAATTATGAAGTTGCAGAACAGGATTTTTGCACAAGTCTTGAGTATGCAAAAACAGCATTTGCACAGATATATTTGTTGGATTGTTTGGTAGAACAAAAGAAAATCAAAAATCTGAAAGAGTATCTGGAGAGTGTGGAATTTGAAGATATGGGAGCCGATAGCATAGACTTTCTTATAATTGTAGGCAATGCAGCTATACAGCTTAATGATAACGACAGTATAGAACTGATCAAGCGTTATATCAAGGAAACAAATATAGAAGTTCCATATTATAAGTTTTACTTGAAAGAATTAGAGTTAGAATTAGAAAAGAAAAGTGGTAAAATCATGCGACTGCTTAATAAGCTAAGTCCATTGAGAAAGTATCTGATCCTGCAACCACAATTAAACGGAATTGGAATTAATGTAGAAAAAATTTTGGAAGATCTAAAAAAATAGACTATACATGATGAGTGAGGGAAACGTTTTGTGACGCTTCCCTCAAATTTTTTTCTATAATCATTTTCTGTAATAGTGATAAGGAATCCTCCGAAAATTATTTAGTGTCACGCAGACAGTCTTTTATGAGTTGAACAGATTTTAAGATCCATTCCATTTCTTGCGGTGTGCAATCAGATAACAGGTTTTGTATTTTCTGATAAGACGGATCTGAAAAAGTGGAATCCGGTATGTTATTAGTGGAATTACTCGCAGGAGCAGTCTTGTGAATTTCTGTATTGTCATTAAGAAGCTGATTCTCTAATTCCTGAAGCGTTTGAGTATATTGTTCCCTTTCAGAGCCGGTCATTTTGTTTAAGAAAGAAACGTAAGTGCTGAGCTTCTGATTGATTATTTGATTTTTGAATGAAAGAGTAAGGGTGTCAGGAATGATATTTCCGTTTGTATCTTTCTGAGAATCAAAGTTTAAATCCAGTTGCTCGTTCATTTTAAATATAAGTGAGAGCAGATCGGAAACTGTATGAATATCAAAATCCATAAAAATATTGATACTAATGCCCAGGGCCTGTGATATTTTCAAGAGTTGCTCCGGCTTGGGCTTGCGTTCATCAGACTCGTATTTTTGCAAAGTGCTTATGCTTAAACCAGTAGCCTGTACAAGTTGTTCCTGAGTGAACCCATGCATAGTTCTAAAGTATTTGATTTTTTCGCCAACGGTCATTATCGCTACCTCCATAAAGGGATTATAACATATTTTTTACTGTTAAATACACAAAAATATATAAAAATGTATTGACACATACAAATGTATGGTATATATTAAAAACACATACAAAAGTAATATTTAAGTAGAACAAGACATACAAAAGTGATAGCAAGAATGAGTTAAGTGATACTTAAATAGAAGCAATTTTGGAACAAAAATATGTGTTAGTGCAACTTAAAGTACAGTTAAAAAACAGGAGGAAAAAGCGATGGCAGAAATCATTTTTGGAATTGATCATGGAAATGGAAATATGAAGGGAGAGAATGTATGCTTCCCATGTGGACTTGTCAGATATGTGTCTGAACCGGGACGCTTTATGAATGAAGATATTTTGGAGTATCAGGGAACATATTATACCCTGTCAGATACAAAAATGCCGTTTAAAGCTGATAAGACAGTAGATGATGATTACTTTATTCTCACATTATATGCTCTTGCAATGGAAGCTCGTAATAAAGGAATTACATTAACGGGAAAAGATGTAGTGCTTGGCGTGGGATTGCCACCCGCAGATTACGGTCAGCAGGCAACTTCATTTAAGAAATATTTCTTAGATCATGCAAAACATGGAATCAGTTTTAAGATGAATGGAAAATCCGTTAATTTCTATTTAAAAGATGTATTTGTCAGCCCACAGAATTTTGCAGCAGTCATGTGTTTTAAGGCAAGTCTTTTGAAGAAATATAGAACGGTAAACTGTATTGATATTGGGGATGGAACAGTTGACCTTTTGGTAATCAGAAATGGAAAACCGGATTTATCAGTTCGTGTCAGTGATCGTTCCGGTATGGCTGTTCTACGGTCTGAAATATCCAATGCAATTCAACAGAACTATGGCATTCATTTGGATTCGTCAGATGTAGAACAGGTTTTAATGCAGGAAGAAACCATATTAGATGAAAAAATCATACTGGAAATTCAGCGAATGGCAGAAAACTGGTTACAGAGAATTATCAATAAACTACATACCCATGTAACCGACTTTAGAACAAATCCGGCGGTCTTTCTTGGTGGAGGAAGTCTTTTACTCAGAAAACAGATTGAAAATTCCCCGGAATTTAAATATGTGGAATTTATTGATGACGTCCGGGCGAATGCGATTGGATATGAAAAACTGACAACAGCACGTCTGCGGAGAGGGTAGGAGGTGCCGGTCATGGGACAGATTAAGGTTGTATTGATATTTAATGAAGATGATGAACGTCAGAGAGAAGCAGGAGAATACTTAAAAACCAAGAAAAGATGCAAGACAGCACTTGTGACAGAATTGGTTCAGGCGTGGATGAAGAATGGAGAAGCAGGAACAGGAACATACACAGGAGCAGTGAGCATAGACGCTATCAAAAAACAGTTACTTCAAGACAAGGAGTTTTTGTTAGAAATAGAAAAATCAATGGGCGGAACGAGTTGTCGAGAAGTCGAGGAAACAGAGCCAGAAGATAGTGATAATCTGGATATGGACGAGGATATGATGCTTGCAGGAATGTCAATATTTGAAAACGAAATTTAAAATGTATCGAAGTACCGCTGAACATAGAATAAGTCTGTTTGGCGGTATTTTTATGCTTTTTTGTTATAGTGGGATATGATAGAATAAGTTTAAATCCTTTGTAACTAAGGGGACCTTGGAATTATAGAAAGAGGAAGTTGCATATGAGAGAAGCTGATTTTTCAGAACGTATTAAGACAATTCTTTGTGAACGTGTTGGGGGCAGATGTTCAAATCCAAATTGTAGAAGGGAAACATTAGGTCCTCATAGAGAGGGAGATAAACGATTATCAATAGGTGAAGCCGCCCACATTTTAGGAGCATCACCAAAGGGCGCAAGATATGATGCGAGAATGACAAAAGAAGAAAGAGAATCTATAAATAATGGAATATGGTTATGTAGTGCTTGTCACACATTAATTGATAAAAATCCAGACGAATATCCAGTAGAAGAATTGCTAAAGTGGAAGATGATAGCGGAATATGAACAAGAACGACGTCTGAAGGGAGAAGATATAGTTTCTTTTCAAAGCCAGCAGATGGAAAGGAAAAAGGAAGCATTAAAGCAGGTCAAGTATGCAACTGATTGCTTCCATGATTTGTTGGAATATTCATATAAATATTGGAAAATGAATTTTGCACAATCTTTTTCTAATCCGATTGATTTACAAAATGAAATAGATGATCATCATTTTATGTATGAAGAAGAATTGCTTCACATAAATAAATATCTTGAAAAAAGGGATGATCTTTATGAGGCGCTAAATCAACATTCTCTTGACTTGGGAAAACAAGTAGTAGAATTGTTGAATGAATATATAAATTTGACAACATTCCAATATTATGATGATGGTATAGGAATGGCTAATAATTATTGGTCTTCATTTTTTAATATGATTTCTAAGAATATAGATAATTTAAGAAAGATTAAAAAGGAAACAGATGATATACTATATTCTATGTATTCAGCTTAAACTGACGGAATAAACTACAATATAAAATCGTAATGGACAACATCGCAAGGAAGCAAGACCGCAAAAGTATAAAAGAAGGGTGCAGAAATAATAAAGTTTCTGCGCCCTTAAATTATTTGCCTGGTTTGTAGTTGCGTAATGCAGTTTTGGTTGATTTTATAATTTCCAGTAAAAATTCTTTTTCCTGATTGCTACAATCAGAAGTAAGCTCTTTTATATCGGCATCAAATTTTGAAACCAGTACAGGCGTATTGTCATATAAAAGCTGATCTACAGTAGTATCAAGGCTTTGAGCAATGCCGAGCAATGTTGCAAGGCTTAATTTGGTATGTCCGTTTTCGATACTGCTGACATAGGTAGGGGCAACGTCGATCATATTTGAAAGTGTTTCCTGAGTCATTTTTTTTGACAGACGTGCAGTGCGGATCCTTTTACCGATAGCAAGATAATCAATTTCTACTTCCAAACCTGTCACCTCCTAGACTTTGACTATTAGTTAAGATTTATTGCGAAACTCCACACACATTTGATATTCCTTATTGTATTCCCAAAAAAGATATATTATAATGAAACATAAGTAGAAGTTTAATGCAATTATTCACATGTAGTAGAAAAAAGAGCAAAAGACACCGGGGGCATCAAATTTGGAAAGTATAAATACGGGTGTTGAATTTTATTCAAATGTGAAAGCCTCGGAGGTGGAATGGGTATGGTACCCATATATTCCCTGTGGGAAGATTACAATGTTGCAGGGAGATCCGGGAGAGGGTAAGTCAACACTGATTATTCATGTTGCAGCGATACTAACAAAAGGCGGATATTTGCCAGATGGACAGAAGATAAAAAAGCCAGAGATGGTAATATATCAGTGTTCAGAAGATGGAAAAGGAGATACGATAAAACCAAGGCTGGAACAGGCTGGGGCTGATTGTAGTAAGGTTGCATTCATAAAGGAAGATAATGATGAATTGACACTGGAAGATGAACGTATAAGAAATGCTATTATACAGATCAGTGCGAAAATGGTTGTGCTTGATCCGATACAGGCATTTATCGGTCACAATGGAAATATGACAAATGCAGTAAAAATGCGAGAAATCTTATCAAAGTTATCCAAGGTGGCAGCAGAAACTAATTGTGCAATAGTATTAGTTGGACACATGAACAAAAGTGGTGGTGGAAACCAATTATACAGAGGATTAGGCAGTATTGACATTGCGGCAGCAGCGAGAAGCATTCTTATGGTATCCAGAGATAAAGAAGAACCTTGGAAACGGTATATGTTTCCGGTAAAATCAAGCCTTGCACCAGAAGGAGAACCAATAGGGTTTGAACTGGATAAGAAAAAAGGGTTTCGATGGATTGGAAAATGCCAGATAAATGTGGAAGAGTTGCTTAATGTTGAGAAAAGCACAGGAAAGAAAGATATTGCTGTAGAATATCTGCAAAAACTGTTATCAGTAGAAGATTTAGCAAGTACCTATATTTATGAAAAAATGAAAGAGTATGGTATTGCAAAAAGAACGGTACAGGAAGCAAAGAAAATTGCTGAAATAAAAGCATATAAAAAAGGTAAAATCTGGTACTGGCATATGGAAGTGGGGGACAGCATATGAACGAACAGGAAAAACATGCTGCAAGCCAGGAAGAACGGAAAGAAAAGATTCGTGCAAGGTATAAGGGCGTGGATCGCAGCGAATTAGAGTTCATTCCTGCGAAACAGAAAGAAAAATTATTTGAAGATGCAGGCACCAAAAGGGTGTGTGCTTATTGCCGTGTGTCTACAGATGATGCCAATCAGACATCTTCATATGAACTGCAGAAAAATCATTATGAAGATATGATAAAGGAACATGCAGGGTGGACACTGGTTGGGATATATGCGGATGAGGGAATTTCCGGCACATCTTTACAGCATAGGGATGAATTTAATCGTATGATCGAGGATTGCAAAGTAGGGAAAATAGATTTAATAGTTACCAAAAGTGTATCACGATTTGCCAGAAATATCGTGGATTGTATTGCTAAAGTTCGTGAATTAGCAAATATGAAACCGCAGGTAGGCGTATTTTTTGAAACAGAGCATATTTACACACTTGATAATACGAGCGAAATGATGCTTGCAGTGTTATCGGCAGCAGCACAGGAAGAATCACATACGAAAAGTGAAATTATGAATATTTCTATTGAACAACGGTTTTCAAGAGGAATATTTCTGACACCCAAACTCTTAGGTTATGATAAGGACGAGGATGGGAATTTAGTTATTAATGAGTCGGAAGCAGATACGGTTCGCTTGTGTTATTATCTGTTCCTGAGTGGCTTTCCTACTTCTGAAATTGCTGAAATTTTGATGGATTTAGGACGTAAAACTAAATTAGGAAATACAAAGTGGACAGGAAGTACAGTTGTAAATGTTCTACGCAATGAAAGGCATTGTGGGGATGTTTTATCAAGAAAAACTTTTACACCTAATTACCTGGATCATAAATCAAAGAAAAATAACCATGATCGGAACCAATATAGACAGACCGATCACCATGAAGCTATTGTGAGCCGGGAGATTTATAATGCAGCGCAAAAAATGCTGGATGCAAGCAAATATATGAAAAAAGGGTATCCATTGCCAACTTTACAGGTAGTGGATCAGGGAGCTTTAAAAGGCTTTGTGCCTGTAAATCGTGCATGGAATGGATTTTCGTCAGCAGATTATGAAAAGGCATCATTAAGTGCTTATTCTGAAAACAATAATGAAATTTGTGCAGAGAAAACGGAAAACCGAGGATTTGATTTAAGTGGTTACGAAATTGTGAGGGCGCAGTTCTTTTCAACAAGATTTGATCCGGCAGTAACGATTTCTTCGGGGAAAATTGTATTTAATACAGCTTGTTTGAAGAAATTTGAAGATGTAGAGTATGTAGAATTGCTTTTTAATTCTGTGGAAAAGTGTATTGCAGTTCGTCCATGCGAAAGAAGCAGCATAAATGCTATAAAATGGGGAACTATACGAGATGGACGATGGGCGGTGCTTCCAAAAAGCTGTAAAGGATTTTCAGAGCCATTATATGAGCTTATGGGATGGAATAAAGAATGCAAGTATAAATTGCGTGGACAGTTTTGTGGTAGTGCAGATGAGCAGGTAATGATTTTTGAGTTAGAAGAACCAGAAGTGCTTGTACAGGAGAAAAATGCAGAACAATCTGCGGAAGAAGTGGAGAAAAAGCCAGAAGAAGCTCAAAAGCCAGTAAAGAAGATACTTTATCCGGAAGCCTGGACATATAATTTTGGAGAGTCTACAAATAGAACAGTATTTTTACAGAGAGTGGCATATAGAGGAAACTGGGATATACTGCGCCCTGCAACAACTGTTGAAGGGATGGAGATTATAACCAGAGAAGTTCTTGATGATCTGTTGGAGTCAGCAGAGAAATTGATAGATAAAATGAGGTGTGCTAATTATGCATGATACAGCGGAGTATACGGACGAAAAAGAAATTGTTGATCAGAAAGCAATCGAGTTGGCAAAGGATTTTAGTTATGAGGGGTATCAGGTTGTCAGACGAGAACTGTTTGCTCATTTAAGGGAACCGGCTGTCGTGATCCGGAGAGATAGTGTGACATTTAATACAGCCTGCATCGCTGGTTTAGAGGATGCAGTTTACATACAGATACTTGTGAACCAGGATAATAAGAGAATGGTTGTCCGAAAATGTGAGGAAAATGATAAAGATGCACTTCGTTGGTGTGTGGCAAAGCCAGATAAGCGTAAAAGCAGAAAAATGACAAACAAAATCTTCTCTGCAATGATGTATGAAATGATGGGATGGAATCTGGATTGCCGATATAAGATTTTGGGACACAAGATTACTTTTGAAGATGAAACAATTTATGTGTTTGACTTGATGGAAACGGAGATATTCCTGGATATTAAAGGGAAAAGAGCGAAAAAAGACACAGAAAGTCAGACTACTATTGAAAATGCTAATAATATAGAAGAAACAGCATCAAGTGATACAGATACTGAATGTTCAGCAGAAGAAATAAAGAGAAAGAACCGTATACCATTTTATCCAAAGGAATGGAAAGATTCTTTTGGTTTACCAGTGGAAGAACATAGGAAAGCACTGGAAATAAATATGCTGGATGGTTATGCAGAATTTACAACAGGAAAATAGACAAAGGGGAAAGTCTGCCCTAAAGATGGGAGGTATCAGTGTGCAGGAACATAATATTGTGATACCAGGGATTTCGCTATGCCAAAAATGGGGGAAAATACGGATTTTTCATTCAACGATAGTGGCATTGGGCGAACCAAAGTACATACGATTTTTGTTTAACCCTGAAAAGCGGGGATTGGTGGTACAGGCATGTGCCAGAAAAGAAGCAGAGTGTTTTCGTGTGCCTAAATATAACCCGGAAAATTGGGAATTTAAGATCAGCAGTGTGCCAATGCTGCGAATGATATGGAAAACGTGCGAATGGGATACAGAAAAGACGTATCGTTTGACGGGTATATGCCATTCAGAGTACAATCTGGTGGAATTTGATATGAAGCAGGCAACGGTGCTGACAGTGGAAGAATTTTAAGAAAACAGCGTAAAATAGGGACTTCTGAGAGATCAGAGGTTCTTTTTTTGTGCTGTTTTTGAGGGTGATTGCATGGTGTGGTGATGAAAAATTTTCTCTGAAAAAAAGTTGTTTCTATCTTTACATCAGGAGGCGATATGTCGATTGTAGGTACTCGCCCGCCGCTCATCTCAGAAACGAACTTGTATGAGCTTCACCATCGTGCAAGGCTGGCAATTAAGCCGGGAATCACCGGTATGTGGCAGGTAAGTGGACGAAGCGATATTACTGATTTTGAAGAAGTAGTTCGTCTTGACAAAGAGTATATCACAAACTGGAACATAGGAAGTTATTTTAATATTTCTATACAACGTACGTTTGATTTCTTTGAGATGTTTTTGGAAAAACGTGCTCTTATTGTAGAAATGGATGCGCTATGAATGCTAAAAACAATCGTAAAATTTTACGATTGTTTTTTTGCGCATTTATGCATATAACATAATCAATAAAGATGGAAAGGATGGGATATGGAATCTCAGATCAGAGTTATGATGTTTGATGATCGAATTGAGATTGTTTCGCTTGGTGGACTACCATCTGGAATAACAGAAAAAGAATATTTGTCTGGTAAACTTTCCGTTTTGAGAAACCGGGATCTGTCCAAAGTGTTTTACAGATTAGGATTTAGCGAGCGGCATTTTCTTTTGGGATAGCTTTATAAAGTGGAAAATGTATGGTAAGCTGTTAAGTAATGAGTGGTATCTTTTACAGAAAGATGGGATATATAAATGAAAATTGCAGTAG
>ERZ857750.1004-NODE-1004-length-32964-cov-6.610806_pt1 | contig 32964 bp, 27 predicted proteins | sample MGYA00519915_ERZ857750 | MGnify/ENA primary metagenome ERZ857750 (study PRJEB31778, sample SAMEA3449358) | human gut metagenome | biome: human gut; feature: human-associated habitat; material: faeces | place: United Kingdom | collected 2010/2012 ...
AATGGCGGCTTAGCCACCCTTTTTTTCTAGTGTCCTTGACAAAGGGTCCACTTTATTTTCCTCTATATCTTTTTTATAACTTAATTTAAACAACGGATAGAGTTGTTGGCAATATGAATGAAGTGGATTTTATCTTTCTTCTAATATAAATTTATTAATAACATGTGCTACACCATCTTCATCATTAGAAAGAGTTACATAGTCTGCCATTTCTTTTATTTCATCTGTAGCATTCCCCATGGCAACACCTAGACCTGCATATTCTATCATATGTTTGTCATTTCCAGCATCACCTACACAAATAATTTCTTCTTGTTTTAATCCAAGTTCTTTTGCAAGTAGGGAAATACCACTGCCTTTATTTGCTTCAGGTCTTAAAATTTCTAAAAAGAAAGGTGTACTTCTTACTATAGTGTATTTTTCATAATACTCTTGTGGTATTTTTTTTACACATTCATCTAATATTTCAGGATGATCAATCATCATAAATTTAGACATATTAATATCTTTAGGAACATCATCTAAAGTAGTAACATTTAAATGAGTACCAGTTAGATGAGATTCTAAAACAGTAAAATCACTTACATCTTTGTTAAAAGTATAAAGAGTTTTCGTATCATAAAAATGACTTCTAGAGCCTATTTCAATACTAAGATTATATAAATTAACTAAATCTTCGTAATTTAAAGTTAAATGAGATATAGCATCTTTTGTAAAAGTATCTTGAATTAAAGCACCATTGAAAGTGGCAGCATAGTCACCTTTTTCTCTTAGACTTAATTCATCTAAAAATTTTTCTACCCCTTTTAAAGGTCTACCAGTGCATAAAACAACTTTTATCCCTTTTTCTTTGGCTTTTTGTATTGCTAATTTCACATTTTCTGTAATTTGATTTGAACTATTAATTAAAGTTCCATCAATATCTAATGCAATTAATTTGTATTTCATATATTCCTCCCCAGTGGATATTTAAAATTTATTCAAATAATAGTTTAAAAGGTTTTATTAGGTAATTCAATAAGATAAAAAATATTTTTTAGAAGTTAATAAGCAAGTTGTAAATAAGAAAATATAAATTAGAAGATATTAAGGATATATAATTTGATTGTTAAAAAAATATCTAAAAAATAATATATACATATAGCTATAATTATTGTGTTTTTAAGGGGGGGAATATAGTTAATTACAGAAATTATATGGAATAGAAAACTTTTATATATTAAATTGATAAAAGTTTAACAAAATTATTGACATAAAAATAGATTTAATTTATTATATTTAATATAAAGGTTGTGAAAAAAATAACAAGGTTTATTAACCAGATATAATTTTTAGGGGGATTAAAAATGAGTAAAGATGCAAAAAAAGTTAAAGCTACAAATCAAGAATTTAATGTAGAAAATATGATAGATGATTTAGTAAGAAAAGCAAATATTGCTAAAGAAGAAATGTTAAAGCTAGATCAAGAAGCTACAGATAAAATAGTAGAAGCTATGGCTAAAGCAGGTTTAGATAAACATATAGAACTTGCTAGATTAGCAGTTAATGAAACTGGAAGAGGAATATTTGAAGATAAAGTAACTAAAAATATGTTCGCAACAGAATATATTTATAACAGTATAAAATACAAAAAAACAGTTGGAGTAATAGAAGAAAATGAAGAAGATGGATACATGATGGTTGCTGAGCCAATAGGTGTAGTAGCAGGTGTTACTCCTGTTACAAATCCAACTTCAACTACAATGTTCAAAACATTAATATCTATGAAAGGTAGAAATCCAATAATATTCAGTTTCCATCCATCAGCTCAAAAATGCTCAGCTGAAGCAGCTAGAATATTAAGAGATGCAGCAATAGAAGCTGGAGCACCAGAAAACTGTGTACAATGGATAGAAGTACCTTCTCTAGAAGCATCTGCAGCGTTAATGAAACATCCAGGAGTATCATTGATACTTGCAACTGGAGGACCTGGAATGGTTAAATCAGCTTATTCTTCAGGAAAACCAGCACTTGGGGTTGGAGCAGGAAATGTACCTTGTTTTATAGAAAAATCTGCTGATATAAAACAAGCAGTAAATGATTTAATATTATCTAAATCATTTGATAATGGTATGATATGTGCTTCTGAACAAGCAGTCATAATAGAAGAAGATATATATGATGAAGTAGTGAACTTACTTAAATATTACAATTGCTACTTTGTAGAAGGAAAAGAAAAAGAATTATTAGAAAAAACAGTTATAAATCCAGAAACAAAAACATTAAATCCTAATATAGTTGGTCAAAGTCCTTATACTATAGCTAAAATGTCAGGATTTGAAGTTCCAAAAGATACTAAAATTTTAGTTGCTGAAATAGCAGGTGTTGGAGCTGACTATCCTTTATCAAAAGAAAAATTATCTCCAGTATTAGCTTGTATAAAAGTTAAAAATGCTGAAGAAGGAATACAAAAATGTGTTGAAATGACAGAATTTGGAGGACTTGGTCACTCAGCTGTTATACATTCAAACAATGACGATGTTATATTAGAATTCTCTAATAGAGTAAGAACAGGAAGACTTTTAGTAAACGCACCATCTACTCATGGAGCAATAGGAGACTTATACAATGTAAATACTCCATCATTAACTTTAGGATGCGGATCAATGGGTAATAACTCAACTACAGATAACGTATCAGCTGTAAACTTAATAAATGTTAAAAAAGTTACAAAAAGGAGAGTTAATATGCAATGGTTCAAAGTGCCTGAAAGAATATACCATGAAATAGGTTCAATACAATACTTAGAAAAATTACCAAACGTAGAAAGAGTAATGATTGTTACTGATAGAATGATGGTTCAACTTGGATATGCTGATAAATTAGCTTATCAATTAAGAAAAAGAAGAAATCCAGTAATGATAGAAATATTTGCTGATGTAGAACCAGATCCATCTGTAGATACAGTATTAAATGGTGCTGAAGCAATGAGAAAATTCAATCCAGATACAATAATAGCTCTAGGTGGAGGATCTGCGATGGATGCTGCTAAAGGTATGTGGTTATTCTACGAAAACCCACAAGCAGATTTCGAAGATTTAAGACTTAAATTTGCTGATATAAGAAAAAGAGTATTTAAATTCCCTAAATTAGGAAGAAAAGCTAAAATGGTGGCTATTCCAACTACTTCAGGAACAGGATCAGAAGTAACTTCATTTGCAGTTATAACTGATAAAGTTAATAATGTAAAATATCCTTTAGCTGATTATGAGTTAACTCCAGATGTTGCTATAATAGATCCTCAATTTGTAATGTCTGTACCAGCTGCTGTTACTGCAGATACAGGACTTGATGTATTAACTCATGCTATAGAAGCTTATGTATCTGTAATGGCTACTGATTATACAGATGCTCTTGCAATGAAAGCAATACAAATGGTATTTGAATATTTACCAGTTTCATATAAAGGTGGAAATACTGCTGAAGGTAGAGAAGCTAGAGAAAAAATGCACAATGCTTCTTGTATGGCAGGTATGGCATTTGCCAATGCTTTCTTAGGTGTAAACCACTCATTAGCTCATAAATTAGGAAGTGAATTCCATATACCACATGGTAGAGCTAATGCAATATTATTACCACATGTAATAGAATACAATGCACAACGTCCTACTAAATTTGCTGCATTCCCTAAATATAAATCTTTTGTAGCAGATAAAAAATATGCTGAAATAGCTAAAGTTCTTGGTCTAAAAGCAGATACAGTAGAACAAGGTGTTTTAAGTTTAGTTCAAGCTATTAAAGATTTAATGAAGGAATTAAATATGCCAATGTCTGTACAAGAGTGTGGAATAAACAAAGAAACTTACTATGCAGCTATAGAAAAATTAGCTTTAGATGCATTTGATGATCAGTGTACTCCAGCTAATCCAAGATTACCTTTAGTAAGCGAATTACATGAGATATACAAAAATATATATCCAGCTAAAAATGTGGTAAAAGAAGAAAAAAAAGAAAAAGCTTTAGTGTAAAATAGTTATTCCTTAAAAATTTATATAATTAATTCTTAAATTATTATTGTCTTGCAAAAAGAGCTATCTCAATATATTAAATGAGATAGCTCTTTTATTTTAGTTTGAGCAACGGACGAAGTCGTTGGCGACATGAACGAAGTGAATTTTTATTAAAAAGAAAATAAATTTGTATAAGAGTATAAATAAAGCGATAAATCTCAAAATATAACAAAGTTAAAATGATTATATTTGGAGAGGATTTACATAATGGATAAAGAAAAGAAAAATACAGAGAAAAAAATAAATGTACAAAATTTAATAGAAAATTTAGTTAGAAAAGCTCAGATAGCTTTAGATGAAATGATGAAATTAAATCAAGAAGATATTGATAAAATAGTTGAATCTATGGCAAAGGCAGGACTTGATAATCATATAAAACTGGCGCAAATGGCAGTTGAAGAAACGAAAAAAGGTATTTTCGAAGATAAGATAACTAAAAATATTTTTGCCACAGAATATATTTATAACGACATAAAATATAAAAAAACTGTGGGCATTATAGAAGAAAATGATGAAGAAAACTATAAGATAGTGGCAGAACCTATAGGAATTGTGGCTGGAGTTACCCCTGTTACAAATCCCACATCTACAACTATGTTTAAATCATTAATTTGTATTAAGGGAAGAAATCCAATTATATTCAGTTTTCATCCAAGTGCACAAAATTGTTCAAAGGAAGCTGTAAAAATTTTAAGAGATGCAGCTATAAAAGCAGGAGCTCCAAAAGATTGCATACAATGGATAGATACACCATCTCTAGAGGCTTCCAATGAACTTATGAAACATGAGGGAATTTCCATAATATTAGCTACAGGAGGAGTAGGTATGGTTAAATCAGCTTATTCATCTGGAAAACCAGCTTTAGGAGTGGGGCCTGGAAATGTTCCTTGTTTTATAGAAAAAACAGCAAATATTTATGAGGCTGTAAATGATTTAATATTATCAAAAACTTTTGATAATGGAATGATATGTGCATCTGAACAGGCTGTAATAATTGAAGAAGAAATTTACGATAAAGTAATAGATATAATGAAAATAAATAATTGTTATTTTGTAAATAACAATGAAAAAGAATTGTTGGAAAAAGTGGTTATAAATGAAAATACTAAAAGTTTAAATCCTAATATTGTAGGACAAAGTGCTTATAATATAGCAAAAATGGCAGGAATTGATGTAAATAAAAACACTAAAATTATAGTAGCTGAAATAGAAGGTATAGGAGATAAATTCCCTTTATCAAAAGAAAAATTAAGTCCAGTGCTAGCATGTATTAAAGTAAAAAATGCAAAGGAAGGCATTGAAAAATGTGTTGAGATGACTGAATATGGAGGCGTAGGTCATACGGCTGTAATACATTCAAAAAATGATGAAGTAATTTTTGAATTTAGCCAAAAGGTTAAAACAGGAAGATTACTTGTGAATACTCCATCAAGTCATGGAGCTATAGGAGGAATATACACTACAAATACACCATCATTAACACTAGGTTGTGGATCTATGGGAAATAATTCAACTACAGACAATATATCGTCTATCAATTTAATAAATAAAAAGAAAATTACAAAAAGAATTTCACCTATGCAATGGTTTAAGATACCTGAGAGAATTTATCATGAAAAAAATTCTATACAATACTTACAAAAGCTACCTAATGTTCAAAGGGTTGTGATTGTTACAGATAGAAATATGATAGATTTGGGATATGTAAAAAGAGTTGAAAATGAATTAAGAAAAAGAAGAAATTCAGTTTATATAGAGATATATGCCAATGTGGAAGTTGATCCATCTGTTGAAAATATTCTAAATGGTGCAATGGAAATGAAAAAATTTAGACCAGATACCATAATTGCCATAGGTGGAGGTTCTGTTATAGATGGAGCTAAAGGTATGTGGTTATTTTATGAAAACTCTCAATTGGATTTCAATGATTTAAAACTTAAATTTATGGATATAAGAAAGAGAATTTTTAAATATCCTAAGTTAGGTAAAAAAGCAAAATTAGTAGCTATACCAACCACATCTGGCACAGGATCAGAAGTGACTTCTTTTGCAGTTATTACAGATAAAGAAAAAAATATAAAATATCCACTGGCTGATTATGAATTAACACCAGATGTGGCTATAATAGATTCTCAATTTGTAATGAGTTTACCAAAAGAAGTAATTGCAGACACGGGAATGGATGTATTAACTCATGGTATAGAAGCTTATGTATCTGTTATGGCAACAGATTATACAAATGCTATGGCTTTAAAATCCATAGAAATGGTATTTAAATATTTACCAATATCATTTAGAAATGATGGTACTACAGAATGTGAAGAAGCGAAAGAAAAAATGCATAATGCATCATGTATGGCAGGAATGGCCTTTGCTAATGCTTTTTTAGGAATAAATCATTCACTAGCTCATAAACTGGGAGCACAGTTTCATATACCACATGGTAGAGCTAATGCCATATTATTGCCTTATGTAATAAAATATAATGCACAACTTCCAACAAAGTTTACTGCTTTTCCAAAATATAAATACTTTGTGGCAGATAAAAAATATGCTCAAATAGCAAGAGCTATAGGATTAAAAGCAGATACTACAGAAGAAGGCGTAAAAAATCTAATTGAAGCTATAAAAGATTTAATGAAAAAATTAAATATGCCAATGACTATAAAAGAAAGTGGTATTAATAAAGAAATTTATTTTTCTATGATTGATAAAATGGCTTTAGATGCTTTTGATGACCAATGTACTTCATCTAATCCAAAGTTACCATTAGTTTATGAATTAAAAGAAATATATGGTAAAATATATGAATAATAAACTTAGGAGATTAAAATATGAACAAAGAAAATAAAATAAGGAAAGAGTTAGAAAAAGTATTATTAACTTATGAAAAACCATCCATATATTTTGAAAAATTAAGAAAAGATAATAAATTGAAAATATTATATCCAGAAATTAATGATTTGATAGGTGTTATACAATCTCCCATACATCATCCAGAAGGAGATGTTTTTAATCATACAATGATGGTTGTTGATGAGGCTGCTAAATTAAGAGATAAAGCAAAATTTCCTTTGGGATTTATGTACGCAGCTCTATGTCATGACTTTGGTAAAATATTAACGACAACAATAAAAGAAGATGGAAAAATAATTTCTTATAATCATGAAAGAGCAGGTTTAAAATTAGTAAGAAAGTTTTTAAAAGAAACAACGTATAAAGATGAAAATAATTTAAGAAATTATATATTAAATATGACTGAGCTTCATATGCAGCCTAATCAACTGGCAAATCAAAATAGCAAGTTAAAAAGTACTAGAAAATTATTTGCAAAATCAGTTTGCCCGCAAGATTTAATATTACTGGCAAAAGCAGATGCACTTGGAAGGACAGTTGAGCAAAATTACTCCTTAAAAGAAGAGTACTTGATAAATGGTTTAAATGATTATTTAAATAATAAGGAAATTAATAAAAATGACAAATTATGATACACCAAAAAGTATTTAAAATTATATTTATATATAGTGAATAATTTTTAAAATAAATAGCAATAATATTTTTAAAATAATTATTGACAGGAATAATTCATTAATATAAAATTACTATTAATAAATCACAAAAACTAAAGGCGATGAAGGGAAGAGTAATTATAATACCAAATTAAAGCGAGCTGGTTATGGTGTGAGTCCAGTATGAAGTATATAATGAAAAACATCCCGGAGCTACTAACCGAAATCTTAATGAGAGAGTAGACTTAGTCGGAACCAAACCGTTACCTAATTGGTGGTGTATTATTTAGTACGCTAATAAAGTTGAACTTTTTATAAAGTTAAATTAGGTGGTACCGCGGAAGTTATAGTCTTTCGTCCTATTAATATAGGATGAAGGGCTTTTTTTAATTGTAAGGAAATTATAAATTATTCTATCTGTGGATAATTTATAATTTCCAACTTATTAACTTGAGCAACCGATGAAATCGCTTGCGACATGAACGAAGTGAATTTTTTATTGAGATAATTAAGAAAGAAATTTATGAAAATATAATAAAAGGGAGTGTTGTAATATGTGTTTAGTAATACCTCAAAAATATGAAACAAGTTTAGGAATAATAGAAACTCAGCAAGCTATAAAAGACTTAAAAGATTTTTTTGAAAATAGATTAGGTGAAAGATTAAAATTAACAAGAGTATCATCACCTTTATTTGTTTTACCTGAAACAGGTACAAATGATAATTTAAATGGAGTTGAGAAACCTGTAAGTTTTCAAGTACCTTATTTAAACAAGGATGCAGAAATAGTACATTCTTTAGCTAAATGGAAAAGAATGGCGCTTAAGAAATATGGATTTTCAGTAGGTAGGGGCATATATACTGATATGAATGCTATAAGAAAAGATGAAGAGTTAGATAACTTACACTCATTATATGTAGATCAATGGGATTGGGAGCTTGTTATAAATAAAGAAGATAGAACTAAAGAAACATTACAAAAAGTTGTAAAAACTTTATATAAAGTTTTTAAAGAAACTGAAGAACATGTTCATAATATTTATCCAGAAGTTGGATGTGAATTACCTGAAGAAATTACTTTTATAACTTCTCAGGAATTACTAGATATGTATCCAGATTTAACACCTAAAGAAAGAGAAGATGCCATAGTTAGAGAAAAAAAAGCAGTATTTTTAATGCAAATAGGCAAAACTTTAAGTACTGGAGAAAAACATGATGGAAGAAGTCCAGATTATGATGATTGGGATTTAAATGGAGATATATTATTTTATAACTCAGTATTAGATAGGGCTATAGAACTTTCTTCAATGGGTATAAGAGTTGATGAAGAAGCTTTAGAGAGACAATTAAAGATAGCTAAATGTGAAGATAGAAAAAAATTAGATTATCATAAAGCATTATTAGAAGGTAAATTACCATATACAATAGGTGGAGGAATTGGCCAATCTAGAATATGTATGTTCTTCTTAAATAAAGCCCATATAGGAGAAGTTCAAGTAGGCATTTGGCCAGAGGAAATGGTTAAAGAATGTAGAAGTGCTGGAATTGAATTATTATAGAGTTTAAAAATATACTAAAGAAAATAAATATAGATAAAAATAAAACCATAAGGTAGGACCTATGGTTTTATTTTTATCTAAGATAATTGGCTTAAAACTTTTAAAGTTTTTGTTGGACAACAAGTTTCATAAATAATAGAGTTACTTTCACCAATATAAGAATTATAAATAGAAAGGCTTTTTATTAATTCATTGTATTGAGAAGTTAATTTAAGTTTACTATCATTAGTACTTAATCTTACTACCTTTGATTCATCAAAGTAATATTTATATTGTTTTAAAATACTTCTTGTAATATTTATATCATTGGAAGTTTGATTATGCTTTTCACCAACTATAAACTTAAAAACAGATTTATTATCTTTTTCTTGTATAGTAAATGCAGAAATATTTAAGTTATTACTTTCTAAATATTGTAATAAATTAGAAAGATTACTAGGGTTAGTATAAACAGTGAATTGAGCTACGATAGATGATGCAGGCATATTGTAGTTATTATTAGTTAAATTTATCATAATCCACTGTACCTCCTTATTTTTTTAAAATTGATAGTAACAAAAACTATCTTATATCCCATATTATGACATATTAATGCAATTTGTTACCTAAATTTATATTAAAACTGTAATTTTTCTAATATGCAATTACTTATAATTTCATCACTTTCTTTAAAATAAGAAAGTAGCCCTTCATAAAATTTATCTGAAAGATTTAAAATATCTTTCATTTCATTTAAATCTTTTGAAAACTTATTCTTATCTATTGTATTAATTATATAGCTTATATAAGTTTCTAAAAAAGCTGTAGCTCTGTTTTGCCAAGTGTTAATATTTGTTTTAACTAAATTAGCTTGTACATAAGGCGTTATGGCCATATATATAGATAATTCAGCTATTTCTTTTTCATTCAATTTACTAAGTTTTGCTTTAGCATTTGATTTAAATTCTTCTGTTAAAAAAACACCATTTAATAAATCAGATGTAACTTTTGACACATAGTTAATCATTTCTTCATCACTACTTTTTGTCAATGAGTCTAGTATAAATTTATCAGAGTTATTGTCTGTATATTTGTTTAAATTTATTAACTTCATATTATACCTCCAAATAGTTATAGTAATCATTATATAATGTTTAATAAATTTTGAATATATATAATAATTAAAAGAGATTTGTGCATAAATAATTTTAATTATTGTTAGAAATATTTTTTTATGATATATTACAAATACAAATTTGAAAGGAAAGATATAAAATGACAAATATAAATGAATTTAATATAACGGAAGAAGAATTAAAGGAAATTGAAGAGATTACTGAGTTAGCACAAGGATGTACTGATTATTTTTTAGATTCTTTAATCAATCCAGAAACAAAAGAAAAAGTTGAATTAACTGAAGAAGAAAAAAAATCTATACTTAAATTAGCTATTCATAAAACTATGGATTATATAGAAGAAAATTCATTCCCAGCTAATGAAGAAGATTTTGCTAAATATGTAGAAGTAATTTTTGTTTATTTACAAGAAAAATTATCTTAATAAAAATAAAAATAAAACTGTGGATTATTCATAATTCTCAGTTTTATTTTTTGTGAAAATTTATTTTTTAAGAGTATTATATTAAAATTTTGAAAAAATATTATAAAATATAAGTTTTTCAAATAATAGGAAAATAAGGAGATATAATATGAAAAAAATAAAGTTTAATAAATTAATTAGCCTTTTTTTATTAGTTGTAATTTCTATGTTTATATATAATATAAATTTAATTTATGCTAATAATATCAATAAAAATATTCAAATAACTGCTCACAGAGGAAGCTCCATATTTTATCCTGACAATACTTTTGCATCAATAGATGAAGCAATTTTAGAAAATACTGACTATGTTGAAATAGACTTGAGGATTACAAAAGATAATCAAGTAGTTGTATTTCATGATAATAATTTAAAACGAGTTGATAATAGTAATTTGAAAATAGAAGATATGACTTTAGAAGAAGTTAAGAAAATTGATAATGGTTCTTATAAAAATAAGTTGTTTAGTGAAGAAAAAATACCAACTTTAGAGGAATTATTAAAAAGATATAAAAATAAAGTTAAATTTAATTTTCATTTAAAAGTAAGAGACAAAGATAGAGTTTTACCTAAAGAGGTAGCAAAATTAATTGATAAATATGATATGAATTCAGATGTAATAATTACCTGTTCTAAGAAAGAGATTATAGAAAATTATAAAAAAGAAAATCCTAAAAGTAAAACGGGATTAATCGTTGGTAAAAATATTGAAAAAATAGAAAATGTAAATTGTGATTTAATTTCCATAAAATATGATTTACTTTCAATAGAATTGGTACAAAAACTACATAAAAATAATAAAGAAGTTCATGTGTGGACGATAAATAATATAGATAAAATTAGTCATGCGATAGATTTAAATGTGGATAATATCATTACAAATGACGTAATTTTAGCAAAAGGTATTTTAAATTATAAATCAAATAAATAGTTAAAATAATATATATTTGAAAGTTTAAATTTAGTTAATAAAAGATAATTTTAATATTGTTGTGCTATAATTATTTTTAAATAGATACATGGGGAAAATCAATCTAAAAAGGGGGACTTTAAATGCCATTAAAAATACCAAAAGAATTACCTGCATACAATGTACTTTCAAAGGAAAATATTTTTGTTATGAATGTAGAGAGGGCATCACATCAAGACATTAGACCATTAAAAATAGGGATATTAAATCTTATGCCTATAAAAATTCAAGCAGAAAATCAATTGCTTAGATATTTATCAAATACACCATTACAAGTTGATATAACATTATTTCAAACTAAATCTTATACAGGAAATCACACTCCACTTGAGCATCTAGAAAAATTCTATAGATATATTGATGATGTTAAAAATGAAAAATTTGATGGGCTTATTATTACAGGAGCACCAGTTGAAAAAATGAATTTTGAAGAGGTAGATTATTGGGATGAGTTAAAAGAAATTATGGACTGGAGTAAAACACATGTATATTCGACAGTTCATATATGTTGGGGAGCTCAAGCAGCTCTTTATCATCATTACAATATACCTAAATATAAATTAGATAAAAAATTATTTGGTGTATTTAAGCATAAAAATAATATTTTACATGATAATTTAACTAGAGGGTTAAATGATATATTTTATGCACCTCATTCTAGACATACAGAAATTAAAAAGGAAGATATAGAAAAGGTTGATGATTTAGAAATATTATCAGAATCTGATGAAGCAGGTGTGTTTATTGTTGCCAATAAAAATAGAAGACAAATATTTATAACTGGACATTTAGAGTATGATAGAGATACTTTAAAAGAAGAGTATATGAGAGATTTAAATAAAAATTTACCTATAGAAATTCCAAAACATTATTTTGAAAATGATGATATTAATGCAACTCCTTTAGTAACTTGGAGAGAAAGTGCCAATATAGTGTTTGGAAATTGGTTAAATTATTGTGTATATCAAGATACACCTTATAATATTGATGAAATTAATTAATATTTAATGTATTTTTTATAAAGTTAAGGGATATTTAGTTAAATATATAAAGTGCATTCTGATGAGTTAGAATGCACTTTTTCTAATTACAATTTATTTTTTACGACTTTTTGCAGATAAGTTTTTGCATGTAATTTTCATTAAAAATACTTTATTTAAAATTTCGTCTTTAAATTCATTATCTCCTTTTGAAGTGTAGTGCTCCATAATTTTGTTTAAGCCATGAATTTTATCATAAAGATCATGGACAAATTCAACTTTTCCAGAAGACATAATACTAAAATATTCAAACCCATATTGACAAGGTATATTGCCTTTTATGATATTATGTTCATTATCAATTTCTATAAATACATTAGGATTTTCTGATAAAATATCAATTTTTTTACCTTCATTTGCACAGTGGCAATAAAGTATAAGCTCATCTTCATTAAACTCATAGCCGTAGTTTAATGGAACTAGATAAGGTACATTGTCTTTGCACATAGCAATTCTAACAACTTGACATTTAGATACAAGATTTTTAATCATATCTAAGTCATTTACAGCTCTATCATTTCTTCTCAAATTTTTATCCTCCTAAAAATAATTTATTAATGTAATAATTATAGCACTATGAAAATATAAAAAAATAAATTTTAAAATATACAGTAAATTAAAAATAATATGCATAAAAAAAGCCAATAGCAGAATATATCTGTTATTGACTTTATTTTTATATTAAACGTTGAATCTCCAGTTAACTACGTCGCCATCTTGCATTACGTATTCTTTACCTTCAAGTCTAACTTTACCTTTTTCTCTAGCAGCAGCTATAGAACCACATTCAACTAAATCTTTGTAGTTTACTATTTCACCTCTGATGAATCCTTTTTCCATATCAGAGTGGATTTTACCAGCAGCTTGTGGAGCTTTAGTACCAACTGTTATAGTCCAAGCTCTAACTTCTTGAACACCAGCAGTTAAGTAAGACATAAGTCCAAGTAAAGAGTAAGAAGATTTGATTAATTTATCAAGACCAGATTGTTCAAGTCCTAATGATTCTAAGAATTCTTTCTTTTCTTCTTCTGATTCTAATTCAGCTATTTCAGCTTCTATTTGTGCACAAACTACAACAACTTCAGCATTTTCAGATGCAGCAAATTCTCTAACTCTATGAACGTATTCGTTGTTTTCACCTTCATCAGCTAAATCATCTTCACAAACATTTGTAGCATATATAACTGGTTTAGAAGTTAATAGATTTAAAGTTTCAACAAATTCTCTTTGATCATCTGTTAAATCCATAGTTCTAACTGATTTATTTTCTTCAAGAACTGCTAATATTTCTTTTAAGAATTCAACTTCAGCAGCTATAGATTTGTCAGCTTTAGCAGCTTTAGCACTTTTTTGTATTCTTCTTTCTAATATTTCTATATCAGAGAATATTAATTCTAAGTTTATAGTTTCTATATCTCTAAGTGGATCAACACTTCCATCAACGTGAACAACGTTTGGATCATCGAAACATCTAACAACGTGAACTATAGCATCAACTTCTCTTATGTGAGATAAGAATTTATTTCCTAAACCTTCACCTTTTGAAGCTCCTCTAACTAAACCTGCTATATCACAGAATTCTATTGCTGTTGGAACAACTTTTTTACAGTCATACATTTCTCTTAATACTTCTAATCTTTCATCTGGAACAGAAACAACACCTACGTTTGGTTCTATTGTACAGAAAGGGTAGTTTGCAGATTCAGCACCTGCTTGAGTTATAGCATTAAATAGTGTACTTTTACCAACATTTGGTAATCCTACTATACCTAATTTCATATTAATTATCTTCCTTTCTTATATGAATTTACATATTTGTCAATTTATTTATATATAAATTATAAACACTTTTAAGTATTTTCTAGACATACATATTGATTATACATCATAATCTTAATATGTGTAAACACGTTTGAATTAAGTTATTTTATGTAAAATAGATTATTTTTGTAATAATTTATACTTTAGAGAGGATTTTAACTTAAAAATTAGCACATCATAATAAAAATGAATAATTAAAATAAAAATAGGTATTTTCGAAAATAATAAAAGAGATATAATTAATATAAAAGGAAAAATTTTGAATATATAAATCATTTATTGTATAAACAGAAAGTATTTATAGAGGAGGTAAAAATGAAAAATAACAAAACAATAAATTTAGGCAAAGGAATTAATTTAACTTTAATTCCAGAAGAAAAATTTAAATCAAACTTAGTAAGTATTTATATTCAGAGAATTTTAGATAGAGATGAAGTAACAATGAATGCATTGCTTCCTTCCATAATAAAAAGTGGTAGTGAAAAATACCCAAGTGCTAGAGAAATGTCATATCATCAAGATGATTTATATGGAGTATCTATAGGTGCTGATAGTTCTAAAAGAGGAGAAAGTCAAGTAATTACTTTTAAAATTATAAGTACTGATGAAGAGTATTTAGATGAAAAAATATTTAAAAAAGTAGTTAAATATTTAGATGAAGTAGTAAATCATCCTTTAGTTATAGATGGTGGATTTAAAGAAGAATATGTGGCCATAGAAAAAGAAAATTTAAAAAATAGAATAGAATCTATTATAAATGACAAAGGTAGATATGCTGTTGAACGTGCACGTGAAGAAATGTTTAAAAATGAGAAATATGGTATAAGTGATTTAGGATATTTAGCAGATATAGATAAAATAACAGCAAAAGGATTATATGAACATTATGTAAATATAATGAAAACATCACCAATAGACATAGTTGTAGAAGGTAATTTTGATGAAGATGAAATTGTAGAAATTATATCAAATGGATTTGATTTTCATAGAGAAAATATAATAGAAATACCTAGAGCTGATTTTATTAAAAAAGTAGATGAAATTAAAGTTATAAAAGAAGAAATGGACATAACTCAAGGTAAACTAGTTATGGGATATAGATGTAATGTAGATTATAAAGATGAATTTAAATATTATTCACTATTCGTAGGCTCTAATGTATTAGGTGGAGGACCACATTCTAAATTATTTGTAAATGTTAGGGAAAAAGAAAGCTTATGTTACTATATTTACTCTTCTTTAGAAAAATATAAAACATCTATGTTTATATCATCGGGGATAGAAAGTGAAAATTATGATAAAACTGTGGAATTAATAGGTGAACAATTAAAATCTTTAAAAGAAGGAAAAATTTCTGATGAAGAATTATTAAATAGTAAAAGTGCCATAATTAGTTCTCTTAAAACAATAAAAGATTCTTTAGGTGGTTCATCAGATTTTTACTTCTCACAAAGCATGGGTGGGACTAACACAACTGTGGAAAAAATTATAGAAATGATAGAAAAAGTTACAGTAAGTGATATAGTAGAAGCATTTAAAAATATTGAATTAGATACTATATACTTCTTAAGTAATAACAAGGAGGCATAATTATGGAAAAAATCGTTAACGACTTATTAAAAGAAGAATTATATTATGAAAAAATGGAAAATGGCTTAGATGTTTATTTTATGCCAAAGAAAGGATTTACTAAAAAATATGCTGTCCTTGCTACTAACTATGGATCGAATGATTTAGAATTTATTCCAATAAATGAAAAAGAAAAAATAGTAGTTAATGCAGGTATTGCTCATTTCTTAGAACATAAAATGTTTGAACAACCAGATGGTGGTAATGCTTTTGATAAGTTTTCTAAATGGGGAGCTAATGCCAATGCATTTACAAATTTCACTATGACAGCATACTTATTTTCAGCAACAGAATATTTCTATGAAAGTTTAGAACATTTAATAGATTATGTGCAAACTCCATATTTTACAGATGAAAATGTGGAAAAAGAAAAAGGCATCATAGAACAAGAAATAAAAATGTACAATGATGATCCAGAATGGAATGTATTTTTTAATGCTCTAAAAGCTATGTATGTAAATCATCCAACAAGAATAGATATAGCAGGTAGTGTGGAGAGTATATATAAGATAACAAAAGAAGAACTTTATAAATGTTATAATACTTTCTACAATCCAGGAAATATGATTTTATTTGTAGTAGGTGATTTAGATGCAGAAGAAGTTTTTGAATGTGTAAGAAAATCTAATCATAAAGATATAGAAAAATTACAAGAAGAAATTGTAAGATTTTATCCAGAAGAACCTAAGGAAGTTAAACAAAAAGAAATTGTGCAAAAATTCCCTATATCAATGCCAATGTTCTCAATTTGTTTTAAAGATGACAAGGTAAATATAAAAGGTGAAGAATTACTAAAATATGAAGTAATGACTGATATACTTACAGATATGTTATTCAAAAAAGGAAGTCTTATTTACGAAGATTTATATATGAAAGGTCTTATAACTCCAAATTTTGGAGCTGGATTTTCTTCTCAAATAGATTATTCTTATACTTCCATAGGAGGAGAATCAAAAGATCCTCGTAAAGTAAAAGAAATAATTATGAATTATATTGAAAAATTCAAAAAAGAAGGTTTAGATAAAGAGGCTTTTGAAAGAACTAAGAAAAAACACATTGGTAACTTTATAAAATATTTTGATTCAGTTACTTTTATAGCAAATAACTTTATAACATATAAATTTAAAGGAATTAACTTATTAGATTATGTTGAAGTTATGAAAAAAGTAACTTTTGAAGAAGTAACAGAAAGATTAAATGATCATTTTAAAGAAGAAAACTGTGTAATATCAATAGCCGAACCAAAATAAAAACAGAATAAAAAAAGGATAATTAGCCAATATTTAGTTAAAAGGTAATTTTAGTTAAAAATGACTTTAATTATCCTTTTTTTCATTGTAAAATATTGATTAGTCTATTATAATTAAGGCATTCTATTTTTTTATTAATAATAAACTGATATAATAAAAATTGAAAAATAATTATTTAAGGTATGAGGAGGCTATGTTTTATGATTGATATACATTGCCATATTTTGCCTGAAGTTGATGATGGTTCTAGAAGCTTGAATGAGTCCATAGAAATGGCAATGATAGCAAAGGAACAAGGGATAACAAAAATTGTTAATACATCTCATTATCATCCTGATTTTAGGTATAAAAAAGGCGAAGAATTATTAAAAGAACTAGAAGATTTTAATAATGTTCTAAAAGAAAATATGATAGATATAGAAGTAGTGATTGGGAATGAAATTTACTATACTAAAGATTTAATAAAAGAAATTGATGAATTAGACTTTTATACTTTAAATAATAGTAGGTATATATTGATAGAACTTCCTCCAACTAATTTTCCAAAGGATTTATGTAATATAGTATACGAATTAAAAGAAAAAAACTATATTCCTGTTTTTGCCCATGTGGAAAGATATAGAGAAGTTCAAGAAAATCCAGAATTAATATATGAAGTTATAAATGCAGGAGCAATCATTCAAGTAAACTCACATAGCATACTTGGGAAGAGTGGAAAAGAATTACAAAAAGTTTGTAATACTTTATTAAATCGCAATATGGTTCATGTGGTGGGAACAGATGCTCATAGTAGTAAAAGAAGAACACCAATATTTTTAGATGCTTATAAATATGTAAGTGAGAAATATTCAAAAGAAATGGCAGATGATTTATTTATAAAAAATAATAATGCCATAATAAACAATGAAGCTTTAAATTTGCCAAAGCCTTACAAAGAAGAGCAAAAGAAAAAGGGATTTTTAAAGAAATTATTTAAATTATAAGAGGTGGAATTATGAATAGGGTAGCCTTTACTATATTTGGATTAGATATAATGTGGTATGGAGTATTAATGGCATCAGCTATGATACTATGTGTTTTATTAGCATTAAAAGAAGGAAAAAGAGTAAATATAAGTGAAGATGATATATTAAATTTAGCTATAGTCTCAATACCTTGTGGGTTAATAGGTGCTAGACTTTATTACGTTATTTTTAATTGGTCTTGGTATTCTAAGCATTTATCTGAGATATTAAATTTCAGAGGTGGAGGAATGGCAATTCATGGTGCTTTAATTGGTGGAATACTTGCTGGATTTATATATACTAAAATTAAAAAAATTAATTTCTTCAAAATGGCTGATACTGTGATGATTGGTATTCCTTTAGGTCAAGCTATAGGAAGATGGGGAAATTATATAAATGGAGAAGCACATGGTGGACCAACATCTCTACCGTGGGGAATAATGGTAAATGGTGTAAAAGTACATCCAACATTTTTATATGAATCTATTTGGGATTTAGCTATATTCATATTTATATGGTCTTTTAGAAAAAAGAAAAAATATGAAGGTCAGCTAGCTATATATTACTTAATTTTATATTCTTTAGGAAGATTTTTCATAGAGGGACTTAGAACAGATTCTCTTATGATAGGTCCGCTTAGAATGGCTCAAGTAATAAGTTTAATAACAATTATAGTTTGTTTAATTTTACATAAAATATTATCAAAAAGAAATAAAGAGGCTAACTAGTACTCTTAAGGAGAATGGAATATGGAATTTAATCATGTGTCAGTACTATTAGATGAATGTATTGAAAATTTAAATATAAAAGAAGATGGAGTATATGTTGACTGTACTATGGGTGGTGCAGGACATTCCAAAGAAATCGTAAAGAGATTATCAAATAAAGGATTATTTATTGGATTTGACCAAGATAAAAATGCTATAGCAACTGCTAAAGAAAGACTTGCTGAATATTCTGATAGAGTAAAATTTGTACACAGTAATTTTGAAAATCTAAAATCAGAATTAGAAAAAATAGGTGTATATAAAATCGATGGAGTTTTAGCAGACTTAGGTGTATCTTCTCATCAACTTGATGAAGCTGATAGAGGATTTTCTTATATGCATGATGCGCCATTAGATATGAGAATGGATGTTAGAAAAGATTTTTCTGCTTATGATGTGGTTAATACTTATAGTGAAGAACAATTAGCTAAGATTATAAGAGATTATGGTGAAGATAATTGGGCAAAGAGAATTGCCAAATTCATAGTAGAAGAAAGAGAAGCTAATGGTCCAATAGAGAAAACTGGAGAACTTGTGGATGTTATAAAAAAAGCTATACCTAAAAAAGCTAGAATAGATGGACCACATCCAGCTAAAAGAACTTTTCAAGCAATAAGAATAGAAGTTAATAATGAACTTGGTGTTATAAATAAAATGATTGAAGATGCTGTTTCTATAATGAACAAAAAAGGTAGAATATGTATAATAACATTCCACTCATTAGAAGATAGAATAGTAAAAAATGAATTTAAGGATTTAGCATTAAACTGTGTTTGTCCTCCAGAACTTCCAATATGCCAATGTAACAAAAAATCAGAAGTTAAGGTGATTACAAGAAAACCAATACTTCCTAGTGATGAAGAAGTTGAAAGAAATCCAAGAGCTAGAAGTGCAAAACTTAGAGTTGCTGAAAAAAAATAGTTGAAAATTAAATCTATTGTTGCAAAACATAAATAAGTAAAATATAATTAACTTATTAATTTAGAATAAAAATCTTATCAAGAGTGATGGAGGGAATAGGCCCTGTGAAGTCCGGCAACCTATAATTAGATAGGTGCTAAATCCTACTTATGGAAACATAAGAAAGATAAGAGATAAATCTTAGATTATTGTTAAGGTTCTTTTATCTTTAAGATAAAAGAACCTTTTTTAATTAAAATATATAAAAATATTTTGATTAAATTTTAAAATATTTAGTACATAAAAGGGGGATTTAATAATGAGTGAAAAAAAATTAGGTTTTGCAACATTGCAAGTTCATGGGGGACAAGAACCAGATTCAGCTACGGGAGCTAGAGCAGTTCCAATATATCAAACTACATCATATTGTTTTGAAAGTGTTAAGCACGGAGCTGATTTATTTGCATTAAAAACAGATGGACATATTTATTCAAGAATATCAAATCCGACTGTAGCTGTATTTGAAGAGAGAATGGCTCTACTTGAAGGAGGAGTAGGAGCAGTAGCTTTTGCATCTGGAATGGGAGCAATAAATGCAGCCATATTAAATATAGTTCAAGCAGGAGATGAAATTGTGGCTGCACCAACTATATATGGAGGAACATTTAATTTATTATCAAATATGTTACCTAAATTGGGAATAAAGACTCATTTTGTTAATCCTGATGACCCTGAAAGTTTTAGAGCAGCAATAAATGACAAAACAAGACTTGTTTATGCAGAAACTATAGGAAATCCAGGAATAAATTTAATTGATATAGAAAAAATAGCAGAAATTGCACATGAAGCAAAAATACCATTTATGTTAGATAACACTTTTGGTACACCATATTTAATAAAAGTATTTGAACATGGTGTAGATATAGTAGTACATTCTGCTACTAAGTTTATAGGAGGACATGGGACAACTTTAGGGGGAGTTGTAGTTGATAGTGGAAACTTTGATTGGATTGGAAGTGGAAAATTCCCATGCTTAACTGAACCAGATGCATCATACCATGGATTAAATTATGCTAAGGATTGTGGAAAAGCTGCTTATGCTACAAAATTATTAGCTCAATATTTAAGAGATACAGGAGCTTGTTTAAGTGCACAAAGTGCATTTAACTTATTAATGGGACTAGAAACTTTATCTCTAAGAATAGAAAGACATGTGGAAAATACTAAAAAAATAACAGAATTCTTAAATAATCATCCTCAAGTTGCTTGGGTAAACTATCCAGGACTTGAAGGTAATAAATATAATGATTTAGCTAAAAAATATTTACCAAAGGGAGCAGGTTCAATATTTACTTTCGGAATAAAAGGAGGACTTGAAGCTGGAATTAAATTTATAGAAAATCTTCAAATATTTTCTCATTTGGCAAATGTAGCAGATGCAAAGTCTCTTGTAATACATCCTTCAAGTACTACTCATGCACAGCTTAATGAACAAGAACAAAAGCTAGCTGGTGTTACACCTGATATGATAAGAGTTTCTGTGGGAATAGAAGATGTAGATGATTTACTTTGGGATTTAAATCAAGCTTTAGAAAAAGCATCATTATAGAAAATAATAATCAAAAAAATAAAGATGATTGAATCATATAAGAGTGTAGACTTTGTCCACACTCTTATATAAAAGGTTCTCTTTTAAGAACCTTTTATATAAATGGTACTTTACTGAAATATAAAAATATTTTTTAACTGTATCATTACTCCAAGAACAAGTCAATTTTCATATATATTAAAAGTAGATGCATGGATAGGAGAATTAAGTTTTTTATTAGAGTATCCTAAATTAAAAAACACACCCCTAGTTTTTTCTAAAAAATAAGTAAAATCTTCAGCACCAAGAGACGATTGATTTTTTATGATAATATTATTTTCACATAAAATATCAATTTCATTTTCAATAATTTTAGGAACAAGTTTAATATCGTTAATTAAAGGAGGGATACCTTCTTTTATATCAACAAATATTTCATTCACTGTTAAAAGATTTACCTATATATGTACAAATCTCAAAAATTCTTTTTTTAGATAAATTTTTATCTTCTTTATTCAAAGTTCTAAGAGTTCCTACTAAATTAACTTCATCACAGATAATATTTCCTTAAAACTTTGCACACACAAAGGGCGATTGCCATATGAGCATAATGACCGCAAGCATGCATTATATTTTTATTTTCAGATTTGTAATCAATAAAAGATTCTTCGTTTATTGGTAAAGCATCCATATCAGTTCTTATTCCAACTGTAATAGGAGAATTTACATATATTAAATCTACAATAGAAGTGGAATTTTCAAAAATATAAAATATAAAATGAATTTTAAAAAAAAATATTCTATATTTTATATTTTTTATTATTTTATGTATTAATTTTTGTATAAATCTTTAAAGGAAGGATAGTAAATAAAATTTAATAAGTATATAGTAAAACATTTGGAGGTGGTTATTTGAAGAATAAGGCAAGAGTAAAAAATATCAACGAATATAAGAAAAGAAAAAAGAATAGATATAGAAAGAGAAAAATAAAAAGACTAGCTAAGCCTATTTTATTTTCAATTCCTATATTCGTAATAATAATCATAAATCTAAGTGGAAATGCTATTATGTCTAACTATAAATATGAAATAAATACATTAAAAAAAGAACTAAGAAAAGAAGAAATAGTTTTAGATGAAATGAAGATAAAAATATTAAATGATTCAAATGTTACTAATATAGAAGAAAATGCAAAAGAAAAATTAAACATGGATTATCCTAAGGATAATCAAATAAGATATATTGATTTGAATAATTAGAAAAGGAGGTTATTAATGAAGATAAAGATAAATAGCAAAAAAAGGTTAGTTATAGTAATGGTATTGGCATGCTCTTTATTTTTATGTTTAATATTTAGAATAGGCTATTTGCAACTTATAAAAGGGGAATGGTTAAGTACAAAGGCAGCAGAACAACAAACAAGAGAAATACCTATAGAAGCAAAAAGGGGAACTATATATGATACAAATATGAAAGAGCTTGCAGTTAGTGTTACAAAATACACTGTATGGTGTAAACCTGTTGAAGTTAAAGATGCTAAAAAAACATCTGAACAATTATCAAAAATACTTGATGAAGACTATGATGATATTTACAAAAAGGTAAATAAAAAGAAAATGGCTTTAGTAAAAGTAAAAAGATGGATAGATGATAAAACAGCAAATAAAGTTACTAAGGCGGGATTATCAGGAATATGGGTGGCAGAAGATAATCAAAGATACTATCCTTATGGGAATTTTGCATCATATGTTTTAGGTCATACATCTTCTGATTCTTCAGGAGTAGCTGGAATAGAACTTAAATATGATGGTGTTCTTAAAGGAACTGCAGGAAAACTAGTTGTTAGTACAGATGCAGCAGGAAAAGAAATTCCTCAAGGTTCAGAACAATATTATGAGCCAACAACAGGCAATGGCCTTGTATTAACTATTGATGAAGTTATTCAACATTATTGTGAAAAGGCAGCACAAAAAGCTTATGAAGAAAATAATGCAACTAAAGTTACCATTATTGCCATGGATCCTAAAACAGGTGATATAAAAGCCATGGTGAAAAAACCAGATTATAACCCTAATACTCCAACAAAAGCAATTTATCCATATTATGAAAAAATATTAGAAGAATGTAAAGATGATGATAAAAAAACTATGGCTGCTTATTCTAATATGTGGAGAAATACTGCTATAAGTGATACATATGAACCAGGTTCAACATTTAAACTTATAACTTCTTCAGCAGGTCTAGAAGAAGGTGTAGTAAAGCAAAATGATAAATTTACATGTAATGGTAGCGTAACTGTAGAAGGAAGCAAAATTAAATGTTGGAGATCATATAGACCTCATGGAGCAGAAACTTTTAAGCAAGGTGTACAAAACTCTTGTAATCCAGTATTTGTAGAAGTGGGAAGAAGATTAGGAGTTTCTAAAATGTATAATTATATAGATGCCTTTGGATTAAACAAAAAAACAAATATAGATTTACCAGGAGAAGCAGGAAGTATTTTGTATAAGGAAAAAGATGTAGGTCCAGTAGAATTGGCTACAATTTCATTTGGTCAATCCATATCAGTAACACCTATTCAATTAATAACATCAGTTTGTTCTATAGTAAATGATGGAAATAGAATGCAACCAAGACTTGTAAAGGCCTATACTGATAACAAAGGAAATATAACTAAAGGATTAGATCCTGTTAAAGTCAAACAAGTTATCTCAAAGGAAACATCTGCACAAATGAGAGAAATAATGGAATCTGTTGTTACAGACGGAGGAGGTAAGATAGCATATTTGCCAGGATATAGACTTGGTGGAAAAACAGGTACAGCTCAAAAGGTTATTAATGGAACTTATGCTCAAGGCCATTATGTATGTTCATTTGTAGGTATGGCACCAGCAGATGATCCTCAAATTGTAGTTCTTGCCATAGTAGATGAACCTACAGGAGTTATGGCCTTTGGTTCAACTACAGCAGGTCCAATTATAAAAGAAGTTATGAGCAATACCTTGAAATATTTAGATGTTGAACCTAAATATACAGAAGAAGAAAAGGCTGAAAATGTTAAAACTAAAGTAAAAGTGCCTGATGTTAGAGGATTAACTATAGAGGAAGCAACAAAAGTTTTAGAAGAAGCTAAATTAGAAGCTAATATTGATAATGATGTGGACATTAAAAAAGGAACAGTTATAAAAGATATGTTCCCAAAACCTGGTGTAAGTGTTAACGAAGGATCTCTAATATCTATTTATTTTGATAATTAATATTACATAAACTTATAAATATCTTCAAAAAAAAGTTAATATGGTATATAATTATTAAGATAAATGTATAAAGGCAATGTATGATAATGCATTGCCTTTTATGAGGAAATTTATAATAATTAAATACGAATAAGGAGGTTAAAATGGAATATTTAACTATAAAAGAGTTAATACTTGCAAGTGAAGGACAGTTAGTTTCTAAATGTAATGAAGAAACTATAGTAAGTAATATTGTAATTGACAGTAGAAAAGCAGGCAAGGATAGTGCTTTTGTTGCTATAGTTGGCGAGAATTTAGATGGTCATAATTTCATTAATTTAGCTATAAATCAAGGCTGTAAGACTATTATAAAAAATAAAAATAACAACGTTGACATAGAAAATAAAGAAGTTAATGTAATAGAAGTAAGCGATACAGAAATTGCACTTGGAGATATTGCTAAATTCTACAAAAATAAATTTAAGATACCATTTATAGCAGTAACGGGTAGTGTGGGAAAAACAACTACAAGAGATATGGTATATTCTACTATTAGTGCAAAATACAATTCACTAAAAAATGTAGGTAATTTAAATAATCAATTTGGAGTGCCTTTAACTTTATTTAATTTAAATAAAGAACATGAATGTGCAGTAATAGAGATGGGAATGAGTGGATTTAATGAAATTGAATATTTAGCAAATATAGTAAATCCACAAATAGGAATAATATCTAATATTGGATATTCTCATGTGGAACATCTTGGAAGTAGAGATGGCATATTTAAAGCAAAAATGGAAATAGCTACAAATTTTGATGAAAACTCACTACTAATAGTAAATGGAGATGATGATTGTTTAAAAACTCTAAAAACTAAAGTCTTAGTTTATAAATTAAGAACTTTTGGTTTTGATAAAGACAATGACATCTACTGTGAATCATATGAAATGGATGAAGAAAGCATAAACTTTGTGGCTGTTATTAATGGAAAAAAAGAAGAACTTTTCATACCAACAGTAGGAAAACACAATATTTACAATGCTATGGCAGCAATTTTAGTAGGTTTAAATCTTAATATGACAATTGAGGAAATAAAAGACGGTTTAAAAAATTTCCAATGTACAAAAAATAGATTAGACATAATAAAAAAAGATAAACTTACTATAATTGATTCAGTTTATAATGCAAGTATAGATTCTATGAGTGCAGCATTAAATATACTTGGAAGATATGAAAATAGAAGAGTAGCCATACTTGGTGACATGTTTGAAATGGGCGAATTTGCAGAGTTTGGTCATAGACAAGTTGGAAAAGCAGCACTTGGAAATATTGATATAATGATAGCAATAGGAAAAGATTCTGAATTTATAGTAAAAGAATTAAAAGAAAATAATATGAATGAAAATAATCTTTATCATTTTGAAACTAAAGAAGAAGCTATAGAAAGCTTAGATAACATAATAAAAGATGATGATGTTATATTAGTGAAAGCTTCAAGAGGAATGAATTTAGAAAAGGTTGTTGAATATCTAAATAAATAGACAAAATAATTAGCAAGCTAGGGAGAGGAGTTTTATATTATGTTAGAAATAACACAGCTTACGTATACAGCGATAATCGGATTTTTAATAGTAGTAATACTTGGTCCAATATTTATACCAATGTTAACAAAATTTAAATTTGGTCAAACAGTTAGAGATGATGGACCACAAACACATTTACAAAAAAATGGAACACCAACTATGGGTGGAGTAATAATGATAATAGCAATTCTTATTACAGGACTTACAAGAGCAAAAATTGATAAGGACTTATTGGTTGGTTTAATATGTATAACAGGTTTTGGACTTGTTGGATTTTTAGATGATTTTATAAAAATAAAAATGAAGAGATCTTTAGGACTTAAAGCATATCAAAAGATAATACTACAATTTGCTCTTGCATTATTTGTTTCTTATTATCAATATAGTGCATCACCAAGCGCAACACAAATGATGGTACCATTTACAGATATAGTAATAAACTTAGGACCTTTATATGTGCCAATAATGATGTTTGTTATAATAGGAACAGTAAATGCAGTTAATTTAACAGATGGCTTAGATGGATTAGCATCAGGTGTTACATTAATAGTTTCTATATTCTTTATGATGTTAGCAATATCTGTAGGAAATAGTGATGTGGGAATACTTGCAGCTGCTACAGGTGGAGCATGTTTAGGATTCTTAGGATTCAACTCATATCCAGCTAAAGTATTCATGGGAGATACAGGTTCAATGGCTTTAGGTGGAGCAGTAGTTGCTTTTGCTGTTTTAACTAATTCAGTACTTTTAATACCAATTGTTGGAGGTATTTATTTTGTAGAAGCTATATCAGTTATTATACAAGTTGCATCATTTAAATTAACTGGTAAAAGAGTATTTAAAATGGCACCAATACATCATCATTTTGAACAATGTGGATGGCCTGAAACTAGAGTTGTATTCGTATTTTGGATAACTACAGTAGTATTAGCTTGGATAGGAATAATTGCAGTATTCTAATAGTTAGGGGTGATAAAAATGAACCTAAAAAATAAAAATATTTTACTTGTTGGTTTAGCAAAAACAGGAGTTTCAACAATTAAATTATTAAATAAATTAGAAGCAAATATAATAGTTAATGATATAAAAGACAAAGAAAAGTTAAAAGATATATTAGAAGAATTAAAAGATATAAAAAATACAGAATATATACTTGGTTATCATCCTCAAAATGTTGACCATATTGACTTAGCAGTAGTATCTCCAGGAGTTCCACTAGATTTACCTTTTATATTAAAATTAAAAGAAGAAAATATAGAAGTAATAGGTGAAGTTGAACTTGCTTATAGACTTTCTAAAAATCCTAAATTTGTAGGAATAACAGGAACAAATGGAAAAACTACAACAACATCTTTAGTCGGTGAAATATTTAAAGCTGATAATAAAGATACTTATATAGTTGGAAATATAGGAAATCCTGTTATAGATACAGTTGAATTAACTAACGAAGATTCTTACTTAATAACAGAACTTAGTTCTTTCCAATTAGAAAGTATAGTAGACTTTAAGCCTAAAGTTGCATCAATTTTAAACTTTTCTCCAGATCATTTAAATAGACATCATACCATGGAAAATTATATTGCAGCTAAAGCTAATATATTTAAAAATCAAGATGAAAATGATTTTGCCATATTAAATTATGATGATATGGAAGTTAGAAAATTAGCACCAAAGTGTAAAGGTCAAATAATATTCTTCTCAAGAAAAGAAAAACTTGAGAAAGGTGTATATTTAGATGAGAATAACAATATAGTTATTCATATAGATGAAAAAATAGTTCTGTTAAATAAAAAAGAATTAAGTTTACCAGGAAATCATAATTTAGAAAATTGTATGGCAGCTATAGCGATGGCTTATGTTTGTAATATCAATTTAGATACATTAAAACATATATTAAAAACATTTAAAGCAGTTGAACATAGATTGGAATATGTAAGAACTATAAATGATATTATGTTTGTAAATGATTCAAAAGGAACTAATCCCGACTCTACAATAAAAGCCATAACTTCTTATGAATCACCTGTAATATTAATTGCTGGTGGTTACAATAAAGAAAGTGATTTTAATGAACTTTTAGAAATAGGAAAGGAAAACATTAAATCTTTAGTTTTAATGGGAGAAACAGCAGATATAATTGAAAAGACTGCAAAAGAAAAAAATTATAAATCTATAATAAAAGTAAACAATATGAAAGAAGCTGTTGAAGTTTCTTATAAGCAAGCTGAAAAGGGAGATGTAGTACTTTTATCTCCTGCATGTGCAAGCTGGGATATGTATAAAAGCTTTGAAGCGAGAGGATGCGACTTCAAAGATAATGTAAACAACTTAAAATAACTCCTTCAAGGCAATTTATTGCGAAATGGAGGGTAGTCTATCAGATGCCTAGTAAAAGTTTAAAAAAACAAATTAACAGGGGGATGAAGACTGATTTTGATTCAGTAGTATTTTATACTACTATGACTTTAGTATTTTTTGGGATCATCATGGTGTTTAGTGCAAGTTATATTCAATCTTCATTTAAACATAATGATCCCTACTTTTTTTTAAAAAGAGATTTAATTTATGCAACATTGGGGTTTATAGGAATGATAATTCTCTCCAAGGTCGATTATAAACTTTGGAAAAAGTATGCTACACCAATTTGTATAATTGCCATTGTATTTTTACTTTTAGTTTTAACACCGCTTGGTATAGAAGCTAACGGTGCAAAAAGATGGCTTGGTGTAGGAGGAGCAACATTTCAACCATCAGATATAGCGAAATTTGCTTGCGTTGTATTTACAGCAAAATTAATAGAAAAAAGATATGACAAAATAAAATCTTTGACAAAGGGTGTTTTGCCAATATTGATTATGCCTATGATAATATTTATACTTATAATGCTTGAACCGAATATGTCTACAGCAGGAACAGTAGTGCTTGTAATATTTGTTATGCTATTTGTAGCAGGAATGAATATGAAGTTTGTTGGTGCTATGGGGTTAGGAGGTATGGGCTTGTTTGCCCTATTAGTACTTATGGAACCCTACAGATTAAAACGTATAACATCTTTTTTAGATCCTTTTCAAGATCCATTAGGATCAGGATATCAAGTTATACAAAGTTTATATGCATTAGGGTCTGGAGGTTTGTTTGGTCTGGGCCTTGGCAAAAGTAAACAAAAATATTTTTACATACCAGAACCACAAAATGACTTTATATTTGCTATAATAGGTGAAGAGTTAGGATTAATAGGATGCATCTTGGTAATATTATTATTTATATTATTAGTATATAGATGTGTTAGAATAGCTTTAAAATGCGAAGATATATTTGGATGTATGTTAGTAATAGGTATTGGCTCATTGATAGGTATTCAAGCAGCATTAAATATTGCTGTTGCCACATCAACTATGCCAAATACAGGAGTAGCTTTGCCGTTTATAAGTTATGGAGGTACATCGCTTACTATGCTTATGGGTGAAATTGGAATAGTGCTAAACATCTCAAAAAGTGTCAAGATTAATTAACAGGAGATGATATAATGAAGGTATTACTATCAGGCGGAGGAACTGGAGGACATGTTTATCCAGCCATAGCAATAGCAAACAAAATAAAAGAAGAAAATCCTGATTGTGAGATATTATTTGTAGGAACCGAAAAAGGTATAGAATCAGAAATAGTTCCAAAATACGGATATGAATTAAAAACAGTTACAGTACAAGGATTTAGAAGAAAAATAGATTTTGAAAATGTAAAAAGAGTGTTTAAATTATGTAAAGGTTTAGAACAATCAAGAAGAATAGTGAAAAAATATAAGCCAGATATAGTAATAGGAACAGGAGGGTATGTAAGTGGACCTGTTTTATTTAACTCTGCATTAAATAAAAATGTAACAATAGTTCACGAGCAAAACTCATTCCCTGGAGTAACTAACAAAATTTTATCAAAAGTAGTTACAAAAGTTCTTACAAGTTTTGAAGATTCTCATAAGAGATTCCCAGAGGAAAGCCAAAGTAAATTAGTACTTACAGGTAATCCAGTTAGAAAAGAAATATTACAGGCAAGAAAGTCTGTGTCTAGAAAAAAACTTGGAATAAGTGAAGATAAAAAAATGGTTCTTTGCTACGGAGGTAGTGGAGGATCAGAAGAAATTAATGAAGCAATGTTGCTTGTAATAAAAAATATGGTTAGAGAAGATGTGGCATTCATATTTGCAACTGGAAAACTATATTATAATGATTTTATAAAAGCTTTAGGAGATATTCCTCTTAAACCTTATCAAAGAGTAATGCCTTACTTAGATAATATGGCTGATGGACTAGCAGCTAGTGATATTGTAATAGGAAGTGCAGGAGCAATATCTTTAGCAGAGATAACTGCTCTTGGAAAACCATCTATAATAATACCGAAAGCTTATACAGCAGAAAATCACCAAGAATACAATGCTAAAAGTATTGAATCACAAGGTGCAGGTATTGCCATACTAGAAAAAGATTTAACTCCAGAAAGATTAAATGAAGTTGTATTTAAATTATTAGGTGATAAAGAATTACTAATGGATATGGCTAATGCTAGTAAGTCTATAGGTAAACCACAAGCCATAGATTTAATTTATGATGAAATAATGAAAGCTTATAATGAAAAACAAGCATCTAAAAATAATAAAAAAGAAAAGCAAGTTAAAAAAATAGAAAAATCACAAGAAGCTGATGAAGCTACTAAAGAAGTTAAAACAATAGGAATAAAGAAAAAGTAACATATACCCCCCCTAAGTCATAATATTTAATAATAAGGGATTTAATATTATGATTAGGGGGGTTCATTTTGTCTAAATATCTAATAACTGGTGGAAATAAAATTTGCGGAACCTTAAGTATAAAAGGGGCGAAAAACTCCATATTGCCATTAATGGTAGCATCCTTATTAAATGAAAGTATTAGTATCATTCATAATGTGCCATTAATAGCAGATGTTTATACTATGATAGATATACTGAAAAGTATAGGATGTAAAATAGATTTAGATGATCATGTATTAGTAATTGATAGCTCTAATTTAACTTTTAATAAAATTGATGAAGGATACGTTAAGAAGATGAGATCTTCCATTATTGTGTTAGGAGCAATGATTAGTAGACTTGAACATGTTGAAATATATGAGCCAGGAGGTTGTGCAATAGGTAAAAGACCGATAGATTTACATCTAAATTCATTAAGAAAATTAGGAATAGAAATAGAAGAAGGAGCGATTATAGATTGTAAAAGAAAAGAAATAATAGGCAGTGATATTATTTTAAATAGTCCAAGTGTGGGAGCTACAGAAAATATTATTTTAGCTGCAGTTAAAGCAAAGGGAATTACAAGAATATATAATGCTGCAAAAGAGCCAGAAATAGAAGATTTACAAGAATTTGTAAATAAAATGGGTGCTAAAGTTAGTGGAGCCGGAAGTGACTTTATAGAGATACAAGGAGTAGATAAGTTAGATAAAGTTGAACATACTGTTATTCCTGATAGAATAGCAATAGGAACTTATATGGTTGCAAGTGCTATTACAGGAGGTTATTTAGAAGTAGATAAAATAGTAAGACCCCATATGGAGCCGATTAATAATACTCTAATAAAAGCAGGATGTGATATTGAATATACAAAAGAAGGACTAATACTTAAATCACCTAAGAAAATAAGTGCTATAAATTTTTTGAAAACAGATATTCATCCTAATTATCCTACAGACATGCAAGCACAAATGGTAGCGCTTATGACATTAGGTGAAGGCAAAACTATTTTTTGTGAAACTATATTTGAAAATCGTTTTATGCACTGTAAAGAACTTAATAAAATGGGAGCGGATACTCAGGTTATAAGTAATCATATTTGTAAGGTTAATGGTGTTGAAAAATTACATGCAGCAAAAACTACATGTCCTGACTTAAGAGGAGGAGCAGCTTTAATATTGGCAGCTCTTGTAGGAGAAGGGCAAAGTGAAATAAATAATATTTATCATGTTGAAAGAGGATATGAAAATATAGAAGGTGTATTAAATAACTTAGGTGCAAATATGACAAAAATATAAAAGGTCTATAGACCTTTTATATTTTTGTCATAATTTGTTTATTAAAAAGAAAAAGTTTTGTAGGAATTTTAATGACAAAAGAAGTATTTTATATATATATAAATATAGGGAGGGGTGTGTTTGAAAAGAAGAAAATTAAATACTAATAAGGTAATGGGTATTTTATTCTTTTTTCTATTGCTTACATTAGGAACATGTTTCTTCTTAAAAAGTGATTTTTTTTATTTAAAAGAAGTTGTAATAAATAATAATAAATATCTATCTAAAAATGAAGTTGAAAATTTACTGAATTTAGAAATGGATAAAAATATATTTTTTTATAATCTAAAAAATTTAGAAAATAAAGTAAAAGCAAATTCCTATATACAAAATTGTAAGATAAAAAGAAAGTTACCAGATAAATTAATTGTAAATATAAAA
>ERZ857750.1011-NODE-1011-length-32856-cov-23.726228_pt1 | contig 32856 bp, 35 predicted proteins | sample MGYA00519915_ERZ857750 | MGnify/ENA primary metagenome ERZ857750 (study PRJEB31778, sample SAMEA3449358) | human gut metagenome | biome: human gut; feature: human-associated habitat; material: faeces | place: United Kingdom | collected 2010/2012 ...
TTAAAAGAAGAATTTGAAAAATGAAAAAGTACATTGGAACAAAACAGATTGAAGCAGAACCTATGACAATGGGCGAGGCTTATGAAAGAGGTTTATTACAAGTTGGCAGAGTGCCTGATGCAGAGTATGCAAAGCGCATGGATTATCACGTTAAATATGCTGACGGGTACGAGAGTTGGTCGCCAGCGGAACCGTTTGAGGAGGCGTATAAACTCGCCGATACATCACTTGACCGTATGCAGATAGAAGCCGAAGAAGTCAATGGAAGATATGTAAAGTTAGCCGCTTTCATAGATTCAGGGAAAATGGATGAAGTCGTTAATGATATGTACAACAAGTGTTTACTGGAAATGCAGTGTTGTACAATGTTCGACTATATACGGCTTCTTGATACTCGCATACAGCGTATGCAAGGTTCTGATGGTGCAAAAGTAATAAAGATGAATTTTGGTATGGCTATTATGGCTCTCAAAGCAGGTTTTCCAATTCGTAGAAGCGGTTGGAACGGAAAAGGATTAATGGTGTTCAAACAGGTTCCAGCACATATTGATAGTGATATTATCCCCAAGATGCAATCTATTCCGCAATCAGCAAAAGACCTTATTCTGAAAGGCAAGGGCTTTATTGACTACACAAGCCAGTGTCTTATTTACAATGAGAATACTGGACGCGCTGATTCATGGGTTCCGTCTATCAGTGATGTATTTGCAGAAGATTGGGAGATTGTGGAATGATAGTAACTACCGACATAGGAAACATCCTCTACCGGGACTGCAAGGCTTTCGGAATAGATCTAGTGCCTGATGGTGAAACGCTGACGGGTGAATTGAAGTCCGAAAGGATTGTCATCCACACGAAGAAACAACAGCCGGGAAAGTATTGGAAGAAATCTTTCGCAGAAGTGAATCTATGTGTACCCAATTTAAGCGAGAATGAAGCGAACACAATCCGGCTTAACGAACTCGAAAGAAAGGCTGGCAAGCTGCTTGATGATGTAGTAAGCACCTATGACGGTACAACCTATCGTTATTCTATCGAATCAATTGGCACGGAAGCGGATACAGCTTTGAAATGCCATTACGTGAATGTGAGAATTTTATTTGAAGTAATAAATGTAAAACTATAAGATTATGATTTCAGCAGTAGGAATAAAAAGAATCTTGATTGCCGACATTGATAAGGTAACGGCAGACATTACCCCCGAAATCGCAAAGACTTTGATTCAAGCCGCTATCAAAGCGAAAGATGAGGTTTTGAATGTACACGGGGAAACGTGGCAGATTGAGGAAACGGAAGCCTCTGTCACCGGGTACAAGAACCAATTAACGGGAAAGAATTACCGTTACGATGATGTGCCGGGAGAAGTATCGCCCGCTTTCTCTATCGGACAATATGACTGGAAGACCAAGAAAGCGTTCATGGGTGGCGATGTTATTCAGGCAACATCTAAAGATGTAGGTTGGAAGCGTGCTTTGGATAAAGTTATTATCAACAAAGCATTGTTCTGTCTGACCGATGATGATGTCTGGTTCATCTTCCCAAAATGCCGTATTGTTTCCCGTGAAGCCAATACGGATAAGGCAATTGCAATCGCTGTAAAAGGCTTGGTGCAGGAACCGGGAATCGAAGGTGTTTCTTCTGAGTATAACTATGAAGAAGGGCAGATTAAAGCTTTGCAGGCATGAACTACAGTAACCATTGTACCTACTCCTTCCGATGCGACCGTAAAGCTGGACGGTGCAACGGTCAAGTCAAAGCAGGTGAATGCTGGGGCTACCGTTCACTATGAAGTGTCGAAAGTGGGGTACGTCACTCAGTCAGGAGATATTAAAACCACTCCTTCTGAAGTTGATACCACTCTTAAAAAAGAGATAACATTGGTAAAAGCACAAGAGTGATAACCGGGGGATGGATATATACCATTCCCCCTTTTAGTTTAAGAATATGAATCAAGCAGCAAAAACGGTTTCTGATGCTTTGTTAGGGCTGGATTTCATGAATGTGGAGATAGGAGGGATGGTTTATACCATTAAACCTCCTACAATTAAAATTATCTGTCGTGCCATTCATCATTTTTCCAATATCGGCATGACTGGAGATAATGTCATGGAAGCTATTAAAGAGCTTCCTGAAGCTACTGAAGATATGCTGAAAGGTATTTCATGCTTCATCTGCGGGAATGATAGTTTGGTCAAAGAATTGGAGAACGGCACTTTTGAAGAAGTCAAAGATGCCTTGAAAGTCTGTTTCTCTATGATGGATATTTCGGCTTTTCAGTGTGTCAGCTCGATGAGGAACGTGTCGATGCTGGCAGCAAGACCGAAACAGTAGGAAACACAACGTTCTTCGGGCAGATAGCCCATTTGATTGACACGCTGCATCTGAGTTATACAGAAGTGTTTGAGATTATCCCTTATCGGAATCTGCTGATGATGCAACGGGATAAATTACGCGCAGTATATGGTGGTCAGAAGGTGAATAGAATCAGTGGTAAGGAATTGGCTAATCGTAGGAAAAAGAAATAGATATGTCAAAATTATATTTTAAGATAGGTAGTGACTGGGAAGAAGTTGTAAGACTTCGTAATGAAATTGCAAAATTAAAGCAGGAGTTAATGAGCATGGATGGCACGCAGACTCCTGCTGCTTTCAAGGCTTTGAATGCCCAACTTGCTGCATCCAACCAAAGATTGGATGAGTTGGTGACTAATGCAGCCAAAGCTGGAGCGGAGATGGAAACGGGATTCAAAAGGAAAATCTTCGATGCTTCCCAGGCCGTGAATGGATTCACAGAGAAGATTCTTGCTCAAAAAGCGGTAGTTAAGGATATTGAAGCGGATGTAAAACGACTTGGGGATGCTTATCGTATAGCATTGAAAAGGAATCCGTTATCAGCAAATAGCAAGTTAGAAGAATACAATGCTGCCCGCAAAGCTCTTGATGAAGAAAAGGCAGCTTTATTTGGATTAACCCAACAACAAGCCGAAGCGCGTCTTTCCGTAAAGAAACTTCGGGATGAATACGCCCTTTACAATGATAATGCTAAGGAAATCGTAGAGAGTAACAACGGTATCGCTATTTCTTGGAAGAAAGCATTGGCGGTTATTGGTGGTGCTGGAGTATTAAAGGCATTAGGTTCTGAAATGATTCGTGTTCGTGGAGAATTTCAATCCATGCAGACCGCTATTGAGACTATGGTTGGAAAGGATATGGCAGGACAACTGATTCCGCAAATCAAGGAGCTGGCTAAGATTTCTCCACTTACTATGTCAGATATGGTTGGAGCAGAAAAGATGATGCTTGGATTTAACATACAAGCAGAAGACACTATCAAATACTTGAAAGCCATTAGTGATATTTCTATGGGGGAATCCAGTAAGTTCAATTCGCTAACTTTGGCATTTTCACAGATGTCAGCAGCGGGTAAACTTATGGGGCAGGATTTGAATCAAATGATAAACGCTGGATTCAACCCGTTACAGATTATCTCCGAAAAGACCGAAAAATCTATCGCAACTTTGAAAGATGAAATGTCCAAAGGTGCTGTTTCCGCTGAAATGGTTCAACAGGCATTCATTGATGCAACTTCCGCAGGTGGTAAGTTCTATAATATGTCTGAGAATGCTTCAAAGACTATCAATGGTCAGTTGTCTATGATGCAGGATGCTTTGGATTCCGTGTTTAACGAATTGGGAACAAAGTCGGAAAGTGTTATCATGGACGGTATTCAAATGACAACTTCGTTGATTCAGAATTATGAAACAGTAGGTAGAATCTTGGCTGGATTAGTGGTTACTTATGGTACATACCGGACCGCAGTGATGCTTGTTACTGCTGCCGAAAGTAAACATACTCTTGTGGAGATTGGACTTACCAATGCCCGTTTATTGGCACGAAAAGCGCAGTTAGCTTTAAACGCTGCAATGCTTACCAATCCTTATGTAGCTTTAACTGTCGTTATCGGTGGGCTTGCTACTACAATGTGGGCAATGTCTGATAGTACAACTGCTGCCGCCCGTGCTCAAAAAGAATATAACGGCATTAAAGATGCAGCATTTAAAAAAGAACAGGAACACAAGCTGAAAATCGAAGAATTATTGACGGCTGCTCGTGATGAGAGTTTGGCTACTCTTACTCGGCAAAAATCATTAGAAGAACTTCGTAAAGAATATCCTAAAATTTTCGAACAATACGATATTGAAAAGCTAAAGTTGGAGGATATCTTAAAGTTGAAGCAAAAAATAAACGAAGAAGATTCAAGGCGTTCTGTTCAAGGCAGGAGAGATGATTATAATGCTCTAAAACAAACGATTACTAACCAACGGAGATATTTGCAGCTATTTGATAATCCTGATTTACGGAAGAATATGTCTGATTCCGATAAAGAAATATGGAAAATGTTTTCTGGTAATCAGTCATACGTACAGGTGCGTGAGCAAATGGAGAAAAACTCTGAACTTTTAAAAAAGTATCAGAAAGACATGTTCGATGATAATATTTCCGCTTACAAATCCAATCTTAAAAACTATTCTAAGGAGAAGCTTGAAACGGAATTGAAACTTGCTCAATCGTCTGCATCCAAACGCAATGGTTTTGTTGTAAACGGGATGATGGTTAAAGGGGGAGATTTAGAAAGTGTTATTTCTTCAATTAATGGAGCGTTGGCTAAAAAGAAATCCCCTACTACTTACAAGCAGGATTATGAGAAAGCGAAGAAAGACTGGGATGATGCTAAGAAGAAACTTTCTGAAATAGAAAAGAATAAATCCAAGTTTACTTCAAAGCTGTATGAAGAAGCTAAGAAACGAGTAGAAACAACTGAAAAAGCCTATAAAAATTTGGGCGGTATTACTGGTAGTTCTTTGACCAAGCAGGAAAAAGCTGCTGAAAAGCAAAAAAAAGAACAAAAAAAGACAGCCGAACAACTTCTTTCACTTCACCGTCAGAACCAACAGGATGAAATCAACCTGATGAGAGAAGGCACGGAAAAGAAGTTGAAACAGATTGACCTTGATTATCAGAAACAGATTGATGCGATAAGAAAACAGGAGGAAGAATGGAGCAAAGCCGGTAACGGTAAGCTGACCGACAAGCAGGCACAGAAAATTTCAGAAGCTTATACCAATGCCGAAAGTATGAGAGATAAAGATATTTCCGATGTAACTGAAGGACAGCTGAAAGCCGAACAACAGGCTTTGAACGACTACTTGAAAGAATATGGCACGTTCCAGCAGCAGAAATTGGCTATCGCCCAAGAGTATGCGGAAAAAATAAGGAAAGCACAGGAAGAAAACGGTGTTAATAGTGCACAAGTAAAGTTACTGGAGAAACAACGTGATGTTGCCATACAGAACAAGGAAACAGAAGCCATAAAAGCCAATATAGATTGGGTTACTGTGTTCGGTGAGTTTGGTTCCATGTTTTCCGACATGATAAAGCCCGCCTTGGACGAAGCGAAAAAATATGTACGGACTGACAAGTTCAAGAACTCCGATCAGGCAAGCCAGAAATCATTGATTGACGCCATCAGCCAGATGGAAAAGTCTTTAGGTGGTACAAGTGGAGTCAACTTCAAGAAACTTGGAGAGGATGTAAAAGCCTATCAAATAGCAGAACAGAATCGTATCAGTGCCATAGGGATTGAAACAGCTGCTTTGGAAAGACTAAAGAAATCACAGGATGATTACACCAAAGCGCAGAAGGGCGGAACGGAAAGTGAGAAACAAGCCGCAGCAAACGCTCTTGAAACAGCACGGCAGAATGCTGACATTGCATCCGCCAATGTGAAGACACAGACTGATATCGCCAATCAGGCCCAGCGTAATGTGACTGATACTGCCACCATACTGAAAGCAAGCATGGAAAATTTGTTGGGAGGCTTGCAGCAGATTTCATCCGGTGGATTGTATAACGCATATAGCGGAATTATCAAAACCGTGAACGGATTCAAGGATGTCATAGGAAAAACGTCAGAATCTCTTAAGGAGGTCCCCATTGTCGGATGGATTCTGTCCATCATTGACGTACTCAAAGACGGATTAAGTGATCTTGTCGGTGGTCTGCTTGATGCTGTTCTGAACGCTGTCAGTGGAATTATCGGTGATGTCTTGTCAGGGGATTTGTTTGTCACAATCGGCAAGTCATTGAGGAACGGCATAGGAAACATCCTGAACGCAATCTCATTCGGAGGCTTCAACTCCTTGTTTGGAATAGGTGGAAACGCCAAGGAAGTACAGGAAACGATAGACAGGCTGACGGACAGGAATGGAACTTTGCAAACGGCCATCGAGGATCTGACTGACGAGATGAAGGCAAGCAAGGGAATGAAATCGGTTGAATCTTACAGGGAAGCTGTAAAGTATCAGGAGGAAGTCAATAAAAACTATCTGCAAATAGCAAAGGAGCAAGCCGGATATCATAAGAGCCACGGCAGCTGGCAGCATTATCTGAAATGGACGGATGAAATGCTGGAACACGCAAGAAAAGCTACCGGCATGCAGGATTTCTCCGGCACCGATTCCTTGTGGAATCTGACCCCCGAACAGATGAAGGCTCTACGGTCGGACGTATGGTTATGGGATATCATGGAATCTTCCGGTAAGGGAGGTTACGGTGAGCGTGTTACCGACAAGCTGGATGATTATATAGAGCAGGCAGGAAAACTGGAAGAACTGACCGACAGTCTTTATGAGGGCCTGATCGGAATGTCATTCGATTCCATGTATGACAGTTTTATAAGCAGTCTGATGGATATGGAGAAGAGTGCGGAGGATTTTGCTGATGACATATCCAAATATTTCATGCAGGCGATGCTGTCAAATGCCATCGGTGAACAGTTTAGTGACAAACTGAGGACATGGTATGATAAATTCGGTGAAGCCATGAAGGATGATGGTACGCTTGATAATAATGAGCGTAAGGAGCTGATGGATGAATACATGGGTTATGTGGACGAAGCCATGAAGCTCCGTGACGAGCTTGCCGCAGCAACCGGATATGACAAGATTTCACAGGAAGCAGCTTCCCAGTCTGCAAGCAGCAAAGGTTTCCAAACCATGTCTCAAGATACCGGCGAAGAGTTGAACGGGCGGTTTACAGCATTGCAGATTGCAGGAGAAGAGATAAAGAATCAGAATATTATTCAATCTCAATCACTTAATCTACTGACAGTAAAAGCAGATGCTCTACTTTCCATAAATACGGAAACAAGGAATATCGCTGATGATACGCGAGATTTGATAGCACAATCTTATCTTGAATTGGTACAGATTTCAGAAAATACAGGGGCAATCGTCAAACCTATTCAACAGATGCAAAGAGATATAGCAGAAGTTAAAAAGAATACAGCAAAATTATAGTCTATGGATGAATTATTAATTAATGGCGAAAACGCTTATACAACATGGGGTGTGAGAATGGGAGAGGGGTTTCTTGATGTTATTGGGGCATCCGCTTCCATGAAGGATTTTATTGAGAACAAAAGCCGACTTGAACATGGGAAACGGGTAATAATCAATAATCCTAAAGTCGATGAGAGGGAAATAACTCTTTCGTTCACTATCGAGAGTAATTCTCAGTCTGATTATCAAGCAAAGAAGAAAGCTTTCTTTGATGAGCTGTATAAAGGTGTGGTTGATATTCAGATTCCTGCTAATAGTAGCGAGGTTTACCATCTTATTTATACTGGCAAGAGTGTCACTTACGCACAGAGTTTAGACCGAACTTTCGGAAAAATTTCAGCCAAGTTTAACGAGCCAAATCCGGCAAACAGAAGCTAATTCACGACATTGGTTTTATTGTCGTGTATGTGAGTGCTCAAAATTGGGCACTCTTTTTTTTATCCCCGAACTTTGAAGACATGGAACAAATCGACATCAAAGACATATCCGGTGCTATCCAGCTTACAACTTTGATCAATGAAGGCTGCAAGCGTAAGTTCACTCTGATGAAGGAGGACTACATCATGTTAAAGTTCTCCTTAGAGAATCCCATATATTTCAAACTTGGCTCATACGTGGAATGTAACTTCGGATTGTTCGAGGTGTGCGACTTGCAGAAGCCCGCATTCAACACCAATACCGCCGGCTACGATTACGAATTAAGACTTGACGCCTACTACTGGAAATGGAAAAACAAAATCTTCAAATATACCCCAGAAACGGCCGGACAGGAGGCGTCCTGGAACCTGACCGCCCCGCTTGACGTACAAGCCGGTATAGTCCTTAGAAATTTGAAGGCTCTTGGTTACACATACAAAGGACAGGATTTTGTTTTCTCCATTGATTCCACAGTCGAAAACAAGTCCCAGTTGATGAGTTACGATAACATCAACATCCTTGACGCTTGTTTTGAGATGGCAAAGAAATGGGATTGCGAATGTTGGGTGACTGAAAACATCATCCATTTCGGACGTTGTGAGTCTGGCGATGCGGTGGATTTCGAAATCGGGAAAAACGTGCAGGAAATGTCACAGTCAGAATCCCGGTCCACTTATGCCACCCGTATCTACGCTTTTGGTTCAACAAAGAATATCCCATCTGACTACCGTCCGGTTGACGAGACCGTGGTTGTGAACGGCGTGGTGCAAAAACGCTTAATGTTGCCCGAAGGCACTCCTTACATTGACGCTTATCCTGATATGACTACCGAGGAAGCCGTCGAGCTGGTAGTTATCTTCGATGAAGTCTATCCCCGAAGAACGGGCATCATGTCGGATGTCACCACTATCGAAGTGACGGACAAGGTGGAGAATGAGGACGGCACAACCACCGAGGAAAAATGGAATGCCTACCGCTTTAGGGACACGGGTGTTAACTTTTCCGAGAAATATATCCTCCCCGGTCAGGAGCTGAGGATACGTTTCGCGTCCGGACTTCTCAACGGTTTGGAGTTTGCCGTGAAGTTCAATCCGTTGAGAAGTCCGGAGATATTGGAGGATGGCGGATGGAACCCTGAGGCACAGCTTTGGGAGATAGTCAGGAATGAGGACTATGGCAGACCGCTTCCCGGTGATGTGCTCTTTCCCCAAGATGGAGATGAATATGTGCTTTCCGGCTGGGACAGCACGAAAATAACCGAACTTGGGCTTGTGGGTGCCGCCGAGCAGGAGCTGAAGGAAAAGACTGAAAAGTACGCTGCCAAATCCAAGATAGACCCGAGTACCTATGGCTGCACGATGATGTCAAATGACGCATACCGTGAGGATGGCGTTCATAATTTCTATAGCATCGGTCAAAAGGTCAACCTTATCAACAAGGCTTATTTCGAGAACGGAAGACAGTCAAGGGTTATCGGATTTGAATTCAATCTTGATTATTCCTTTGACTCACCTGTTTATACTGTCGGGGAAACCGCCGCCTATTCCCGTATCGGGGAGCTGGAGGAAAAGGTTGAGAGCCTTACCCTGAAGGGACAGACCTATACGGGCGGTGGTGGCAGCGGTGTGTATGTGATCGGAAGCCACGACTCCACCCCAGCAACAGACCATAACGTGTATTCCGCATTGCGCTCGCTGATCATGTTCATGCGCAAGGATACGGAGGAACGCACCGGTTTCCTATTATCCCTGTTGGGCGGAACCGTCATCAAGAAATACGCCAAGTTCGGTGATTTCGTTACCGGTGTTTCTGGAGGTTACATCGGTGAGGACGCCCGTGCCGAGCTGGAGGCTTTGGTCCTGCGCAGCTCTCTGAGTGTACCAGAACTTCGTTTCAACCGTCAGACCTATTTTGAAGGATATAATACTATAAGTCCCGGCGGAGGGCTGAAGATAAAAAGCTTTGTCGCCAATAGTGACGGCAGCTATACTGTCATCCCTGATCTGGAGGATGGTGTACCGCTGGGACAGAAGCCGGACGATATCCTCCTAGGCTTCTGGCATGACAAAAGCGTCACTACCGGTGACTTTATTGGTTTCCGGAAAATACAGTACCGTATCACTTCCGCAGATTACGACGAGAAGACATTCGTGATGGTTCCGCGTCCCGGATATGAGTTCGTTCCCCATAACGAGATGCGTCTCGGACAGACGGGGAACTTCACCGACAAGGAGCGTCAGACTTATATCATCATAGACGTGCGTGACGGTAACTGCTGCATCACCCTTGTTGACAATGCCAACACCTGGGACCCGGAGCCGGCACAGATGAAGAGCTGGTTCGGCAAGAAGAAGGGTATGACCATCAACGGGATCAACTGCGACAGGTTCTCGGCAGTATTGCAGGATATCATCATGACGGGATTGATTTTTCAAATTGATGAAATTACCGGTAGCACAGTCCGCGTTCCTATCGACTTCCCTAGCTGGGAGCCGGGCAGGAAGTATGCGTATTATTCCCGTGTGCCCCATAACGGTTCCACATGGTTGTGCGTCAATGACAAGGGCACTACTTCCGAGCCATCCGAAAACAATCCGGACTGGCTTGTATCAGCCGCCAAAGGTGACAAGGGTGATCCGGGACTGTCTGTAATAGGTGGCGGTCATTGGGAATCCTCTAAGACCCCATACGAGGTCAATACCATGGTCACTTTGGCGGGCTGTGTTTTTATCTCCAAGGTGAAAACATCCAATCCTCCGATTAAAATTGCAAGGTTCAGGAACGGCAATTATCGAAAGAAAAAGGATGGCGGTTATATCCTTGCCGGGAAATCAGCCGACTGGACCGTGCATGAAGACTGGGAGATGCTGCTGGACGGTCGTGAACTTAAAGGTGAGAGTATCACCTTCTTGGGTGAGTTCGCATCCCATCCGTCCAATCCCAAGGAGGGTGACAGCTACCGAAATACGGCTGACCATTGTACTTACATATACCGGAATGGTTTGTGGATGGTCATGGTCAAAGACGGGACTGACGGTAAGGACGGCAAAGGTTACGAGTGGATCTACACCCGTACCAACATCATCGGCCTTACCCCTGACAAGCCGGATTCGAAGCAGCAGGATGATTATATACCGGAAGGCTGGACAGATGATTTTCTTGGCGTGGATGCAGACCATCAGGTGGAATGGGCGTGCAAACGTGTGAAGCGTGATGGAGTATGGAGTGAATGGAGCACTCCGGCCCCTGTGCACCGTTGGAGTAAGGACGGGGAGTCGAATATCATGGCCGACCTTGACAATGAGATGGTGAGCGTCGCTCTTACCAGTACCGGTGTTACTACTTCCGCACAGTCATGGACTACCCATGTATCCATGTGGTACGGTACCGAGAAACTCACCCTTGAGACTTTAACAGTCAGCACGCCTGCCGGTTTCACGGCAAGCACAAGCAAGGCCACCGGAGCGGTGGCGATATCCGTCGCTGCCGGAAAGTCGGTTCCGGAACAGAATACGGTCACCATCACACTGGCTGCAATGAAGAACGGGCAGCTCTATACCCGTGAACTGACTTTCAAGATAACCGGTGTCCGTGGCGGGGCGGACGGTTCCGATGCGGTAATTTATAGCCTTGTCACTTCGGCCACGATGGTCAGCAAGAACAAGAACGGCGGTTACAGTGTAGCTTCGGTATCCTGCCGGCGTATGAAGACAGTCGGTGCGGTCACTACGGCCACAACGGACGGGGAGTTGAAGTACAGTCGTGACGGTGCGGCCGAGGTTCCCATCGGTGATGGTGTCGGGGTGGCTTCCGGTAATTTTACCAGTAGCTTGAAGTTCGTGTTCTACGTGAACGGTCAGGCGGTTGATGTCGAGACTGTCCCGATGGTTGTGGACGGCAGTGACGGAAAGGATGGTGAGAGCATCACAGCAGCCGGTCATTGGGAATCCGCCAATACTCCGTATGCCAAGAACAGTACAGTATCGTTTGCCGGAGGATCTTACTTAAGCAAGGTTGAAACCTCCAACCCTCCGATTAAAATCGCCAAGTTCAGAAACGGCAGACTCCGCAGGAAAAGAGACGGCGGATACATCCTCGCCGGCAGATCTGCGAACCGGACGGTACATGCGGACTGGCAGGAGATGGTTGCTCCCGTCGGACCGTCGGCATCCTACTGGCTGGACAGTCCTGTCAGCGTGATCAACTTCACTTCAACAGGCACGCCATCCCCGTCTGGATTCCTTGTCACTTGCAAACAGAATGTGGCAGGCAATGTAAGCACGTGCAGCACGCTTTATCTGGCTGCACGCAAATACAACGGAAGCTGGCTGGCTCATGTAGGTGCGACACTGAACAGCCAGATATCCGTACCTGCGACAGCCGGATACACCCAGTTTGCCGTCCGGGCTTATAAATCAGCTTCCGATGCTGCTGCTTGGAATGACAATTATGTGGCCGAGAAGGGTGTGGGTGTTGCAAATGATGGTTCCATAGGAGCAACAGGAGCTACGGGTGCGTTCCCTTATGACAGAGGTGTATGGGCTTCCGGACAGACATACGTATGGAATGCAAAACAGCGTGACAAGATCATTCACAAAATAGGTGAAGTTTATTACAATTTTCTTGTGCGCAACTATGGAAGTTCTGTATCAGCGGCTCCTACATCCGCTAACGGAGATTCCAACTGGGAAGCCATGCAGAAATACAAAAGTCTGGTAACCGACATATTCCTTGCTGATAAGGCGAACATAGCCGGATTTATGTTCAAGTTGAACGGATACACATCGGACGGGGCACCTTACGGTATCATGCAGTCACAGGACAGCACTAACGGCCAGCCTAATCTGAGGATGGACACAAAGACCGGAGAGATTCTTTGTCAGAAAGCGAATATCACCGGGACTATCATAGCGACAAAGGGGACAATTGGCGGATTCAATATCGGTAATAATTTTATCGGCAGCACTAATATGTCGGCTGTAAATGTTGATAATTTGTTGCTGCAATACGACAAATTTGAAATGAAATACGAACGGTTCCAGTCAATAGACGGACATTTATACCAAGGTATTTTGGATACAGTAATTAGAAGTGGAAGTATAACTGTATCATCAACCGGGGATGTTTCAACAGCGAATGATGCTCTGTATGTAAGATGTGGAAGTTATATTTTTTCAGTCGGGCGAAACGGAATTCGCAAGTCAACGAATGGAGGAAGTACCTGGGTGGATTTATAACATTTAAAATATTAAAGTATGAGAATAAATTTTGCACAATTTCCTATTTACGACGGGATTAAGAAAGAAAAACTGATAGCCAACAACATCACTGAGGCCTACGGTGACTGGATATACAAGAACGTAGCGGGTTTGAAGGCGCATCTCCTTGCTGAGAAGATATTCAAATCTACTGCTGAAGGTGTCGAGATTGACGAAGAAGAGGTGGATATCATAAGACGCTCCACCTCCATGCTGCCCGGTCTGCTGGCTGATTCTTTGAATGATTATTTAGATAAAAAGGAGGAACAACATGAAAAAGGTATATTGTAACAACCTTCTGGCAAAGGTGCTGCTTGCGTTCAGTTCTTGCCATACGATAACAATCGGTCCGTTTGTTTTAAGCAAGCGACCGGAAGAGAAAATCACTCAGAAAGTGAGAAACCATGAGTGTACCCACGCCCGTCAATGGGTTGAGATGGCAGTTGCCATCGGTACAGTTATCTGGATCTTGCTATTGTGTTTTGACCTTTCCGCCTGGTGGCTGGTACTGGCCGGGCTGGCATTCTATCTCTGGTATGGTGTGGAGTGGCTGGTCAGGGCGGTACGGTTGAAGGATGCCGGCAGGGCGTATAAGACGGTATCGTTTGAGAGGGAGGCATATTCCAACGAGGATGATCCGAATTATATTGAGAACAGTAATTATTTTGCATGGGTGAAGTCTTTGTTTTAATTTTAAAATTTGCATTATGGACTTGAATAATATAGTTGGCTTTAAAGCTGTGGATAAAAACGGCAACGAACGACAGGTGACCGTCGATGAGATGACAGAATTAGTTTCCGCACGGATTGTTTCCGCTGCATCAGAAATATCAACATTTGCTGCCGCTGCGGCAGCCGGAACAGATGAGTTTGAGGATCAGTTGCCCCAGTCCGACACCTTCTCTTGGCTCCGTACTTTGGACGGTTCCAAGAACCCAACTTTGACATCTTCTTCGGCTGCCGCGAAAGTCCTGGGAGAACTGATAGGGATTGCTACGAAAGAAAATAAAGGCTTGAGCGATAGTGTTCAAGCCTTAAATTCTACGATTTATAGGATTTCTACCGGAAATAAGGAAACTGCTTTGTTTAAAGTTTGTGATTATGGCAGTAATATTAATCATATATTACATATATATAGCTCACCTAATGGCACATTGGATAGTTGCAACTATATTCGTGTGATCTTATCAGACATATATATTCGTAAATAAATTATTTGAAAAAGGATATAATAGTATCAGACTTTTTAAAGATAGAAAATCTTTTTATGTTTACGTTTATAGCAGTGTATGGACAAGAACCAATATTGAGGTTTTTTCAGAGAACCCAGATCTCTTCTATTTCACAAACGTGACGGATGAAATCAGTATATCAGATTTGGAAGAAATCTCTATATCTTGAAAAATATAGCGGTTTATTCAGATATTTATTACCTTTGCACCGCATATGGCGTTGTGCATATCAGGATCGGGTGGCACCGGCTTGTACCGGACCACCCGTTTTTTAATCCTATGTCAACGAAAAAGTTTGCCATTTACCCCAACTACCGACCCAATATAGCCTGATCTTAATCAATTCCCCCGAATAGGTTGCTTGAAACCCTATTTTTTGAACATCATTTGTCCCTATAAATATAACAGCATTTTGCCCATCACCACTTTCGAATGGAGAATTAGATGTTGATTTAGTTGTTTTCCGAATCCCATTCCATGTAAATGTATTGTAATCTTCAATGGGATTAACATCTCTATCGAAGAACTGTTCCATAGGCATTAGTCCATCTTTCTTGGCTGTAGCAACACCAATCAGTTCTCCCAGGTCGGTTACGAAGTAAATTTTATGTCAATTATTACTGTGAATTATTATCTTAGGATCTTCCCAAGTTGAAACGTCTGGATAATTCCTTTTTCTAAATATTAATGTTCCGTCTATTGCTATTCCGAAGATGAAAACAGCATCTTCTAATTGTTTTATAACCAATCCTTGAACGACATTACCGTAGAATCCTTCTCCAGCAAAAGCATTGAAATTGGAAACGAAAGGTTGAATTGTTTTTATAGGCATTTCATTTACAAAATCCGTAAATTCACTCCATGAAGAAAACGATTTTGTTCCCTTCGGATTTCCCAACAGTTCTCCCAGCTCTCGATTTTTAAGAAAATCATGTCAAAGAAACAGTTTTCCAATCATCCCAAGTATCACTCCATCCCTGTCTTACTTTTAAAATTTTAGTATTCATATCTGATGCAATTTGTAGAGTGTAATAATTGATTTTAAAGACAACGATACCTCCCCATCCAGAAGAAAATGGAGAGTTTGTTAATTTGCGAAAATTACCATTGATATAATATCCTGACTCAAGTTCATTGGCATCACCACCTTCAGATATATCCCCCCTTCCCATAAATGGGAATAGCTTCAAATTATTCATGAGTCCTCCCAGATCGCCAACAGGCAGAAAATCTTGTCTAAATTCCTACCTGTGTGAGCGTACTAATATCTATATCTACTTTAGTTGCTGAAATGGCATTATCCATAGAAACACGATTGGTAAAATATATCAAAGCTCGTGAGAATACAGGCATATATACATAGTAGTTATGATCTCCATCCTTGTATATTTTCAGCAAATTAGGACCAATACTCTTTACAACGGACAGTCCTTTAACGTGATGTGATACAAAAGAAAAGATGTCTGCGTTCTCGCTATTCCCTTCTCCAATAATATCAAAAGTAACGTTTATATCTTTAGGATAATTCAGTTTGTATAAAGCCCCTTCTCCTAGCATGTGATTTACCAAAAAATAGTTTTCATTTAACTGAAGTTCTCCCAGAAGGATTTTACTAATCTTCTTAAGGCAATAAATTTTGATAAGCAATTAAAAAAGGAACCCTGCTTCCTTCAACTCCTTCAATTTTGGAAGTCATAATAGTAGTATAGTCATTTTCAAAAGTGAAAGTAAATAATGTTCCATCAATATATTCTTTATACCCTCCAATATATTCTATATTTTTAGTTGCTGGAGATATTACAGCTATTGATGGATATAAATTATAATATTGACTACATATCACCAATATGCCATTTGCTTTTATTCTTTTTGATTCACCTTTATGTAACGAAAATGATTCACTAGTAAAACCATTGATAATCTTATTTATCTCTAACAGTCCTCCCAGGTCAGTGCTATATCTTTTGTCACGTCAAGATATTGGTACTTCAATCGCCCCACTAGGAATAGCATTGATTGATTCTATTTTGCTCGTGTTCACAAGACCTAATCGTGACACTATTATTTTCGCATACCAATTAGCTTTTATGTAAAAGCAAAATCTTTCTGTATCAACTGTATAATACATATTAATGTTACTAATTTTGGTTCCGTTTATCAATTTACAAAAGACTTTATTTGCATTCCATCTAATCATAGACACTGCGACTGAGAACGAGTCTCCACCAACATTTGTAACACTAATTACAGACTCATTTATTGATCCGGCATTTGGCATAAATACACTAATCTTACAATATTGATTATTATCTTTAGATAATTCTAAAGGTACCATACCGGAACTCATCAACCCGCTTTTATTTGATGTTGCATTCCCAATCAGTTCTCCCAGAAGCATGGAATACCTATTTTTTTGTTAAGAAATAGGTATTCCTGTTAGTCCAGATGGGGTTTCGATTTTAGTTATAGAAGGCATAGAATCTCCACATAGTAATTTAACAGAAACTAAAGAAGACCTAGTAGAAGCAACAATAGAAAGGATAATATCTCCGTTGTCATTATAGAAAAATTTAACAGACAACATAGAACTCCCTACTACAACACCTTTAACGTTATAATCATTTTTGTAGTTACTGTAATATTTAGATACAATATAAATTTTAGGTTGACTCCTGTCTTCCAGTATCTCTACAAGATAACTACATTTTACAACATTAGATGGGATGATATTATAATAATACGAATCATTAGCCCCAGCTGAATTTCTAGCTATAGTTGCATCTCTTTTTAGATCATTTATGCCAATCAGTTCTCCCAGAAGTACAAAATATAAGAGCTTAAGTTATAATTTCTATACAAAAACACCTTCGTATTTTGCCCATTTTCCCCAATTATCTCCTAATTTTTGTCTTATATAAAAAACATTATCATTCATCGGAATGTATATTTGAGTTATAAACAAACGCCCAAAAACCAATAATCCTCCCCATGCCCTATGACCGTTAGGGGTATCTCCGTCAGTTAATCTGTCGTCAATAGTATAATATCCAACCTCAGTTGCCGATGCAAATGATGTTGGATATCCTTTATCTCCTAACATTTGATTTATTCCCAAAAGTTCTCCCAGGTCGGTTACGAAGTAAATTTTATGTCAATTATTACTGTGAATTATTATCTTAGGATCTTCCCAAGTTGAAACGTCTGGATAATTCCTTTTTCTAAATATTAATGTTCCGTCTATTGCTATTCCGAAGATGAAAACAGCATCTTCTAATTGTTTTATAACCAATCCTTGAACGACATTACCGTAGAATCCTTCTCCAGCAAAAGCATTGAAATTGGAAACGAAAGGTTGAATTGTTTTTATAGGCATTTCATTTACAAAATCCGTAAATTCACTCCATGAAGAAAACGATTTTGTTCCCTTCGGATTTCCCAACAGTTCTCCCAGCTCTCGATTTTTAAGAAAATCATGTCAAAGAAACAGTTTTCCAATCATCCCAAGTATCACTCCATCCCTGTCTTACTTTTAAAATTTTAGTATTCATATCTGATGCAATTTGTAGAGTGTAATAATTGATTTTAAAGACAACGATACCTCCCCATCCAGAAGAAAATGGAGAGTTTGTTAATTTGCGAAAATTACCATTGATATAATATCCTGACTCAAGTTCATTGGCATCACCACCTTCAGATATATCCCCCCTTCCCATAAATGGGAATAGCTTCAAATTATTCATGAGTCCTCCCAGATCGCCAACAGGCAGAAAATCTTGTCTAAATTCCTACCTGTGTGAGCGTACTAATATCTATATCTACTTTAGTTGCTGAAATGGCATTATCCATAGAAACACGATTGGTAAAATATATCAAAGCTCGTGAGAATACAGGCATATATACATAGTAGTTATGATCTCCATCCTTGTATATTTTCAGCAAATTAGGACCAATACTCTTTACAACGGACAGTCCTTTAACGTGATGTGATACAAAAGAAAAGATGTCTGCGTTCTCGCTATTCCCTTCTCCAATAATATCAAAAGTAACGTTTATATCTTTAGGATAATTCAGTTTGTATAAAGCCCCTTCTCCTAGCATGTGATTTACCAAAAAATAGTTTTCATTTAACTGAAGTTCTCCCAGAAGGATTTGTATCAATGACTTTTGTATTACAATATTATTTTAAATGTTTATTGGTCTATATATCGTTTATTCTGTTCTCTTTTTCATATAATGATTCTTTTTTAAATATTTGTTATAGCTTTGCTATGACAATTAATAATGTTTTTTCATTTATTAATTTTTGAATGCCGTGAGGTATTTTAATTAATAAAAAGATTTGTGTATGGAATTGGGCAGGATTGGCGAATCCTGCCTTTTTGATACCGTACGTCAACTACATAATAATTCGGGCAAAACAAAATTTATATATTTGTAGCATCTATATTGAATTAAACATTATTCTAAATCACTAAAAGAGTTTACTGATAAAAATATCTAGATGCTATCGTTCGTGATGAATAATGGCATCTTTTTTACAAATGTTTTTTTTCACAGACCATTTTTTTATAGATATTATACATCTTTACTTGCGAAAGTGGGGGTGTATTTTTTATTGGCTAAATTTTGCAGCTTGGAACAGAGGATGCATCTTTGCGGAAAAATGGATAAAATCAGATACCGTCTTGTATATAACCGCCAGAACACACTTAACAGGCAGGGCACGGCTCTTGTACAGGTTGAAGCCTATTTGAACCAAAGGAAAATCTACCTGAAGACCAATGTTTACCTCAAACCGGAGTGCTGGAGCCGTGAGGGGGCACAAGTCATTAACCACCCCCAATCTAACGAACTCAACGCAATGCTCTATGAATACATCCTGTATCTGCAAGGCATAGAGTTGGGGTATTGGAAGCGCGGAATACCTGCCACACTCTCACTACTGAAGGATGCTGTCAAGAAGAAAAGTACGGTGAATGTCAGCTTCTCCACTTTCGCCAAATCAGCCATTGACAATTCGGACAAGAAACAGTCCACCAAGGACAACCTGCACTCTACACTGGCGGTCCTGAATGATTTCCGTTCCGGATTGGACTTCAAGGATCTTACCTATACATTCCTTCGTGATTTTGAGCAATACTTGAGAGAAAAGGGCAATGCGGTCAATACGATAGCCAAGCACATGAGACAGCTCCGTACCTTGGTCAATGAGGCAATCAACCAGGGATATATGCACGCAGATTCTTATCCGTTCAGAAAGTACAAAATCAAACAGGAGAAAGGCAGACATGAGTTTCTTACCCCGGACGAGCTGAAGAAGCTGGAAACGGTCGAGGTGGAAGAGGAATCCATGCGCCATGTGCTCGATGCCTTCCTGTTCTGCTGTTATACCGGATTGCGCTATTCTGACTTCTGCCAGCTCACACCTGAGAATTTCATTAGGATAAACGGCAAACGGTGGCTGTACTTCAAATCCGTCAAGACAGGGGTGGAAATCCGTCTGCCGTTACATCTGCTGTTTGAAAGCAGGGCATTGGGCATTCTTGACCGTTATCCGGATATCGGAAGTTTTGCCGCTTTGCCTTGTAACTCGGAAGTGAATAAGCAGCTTCGAAAGCTGGCCGGATTGTGTGGTATCAAAAAACGGATAACCTACCATGTGAGCCGTCATACCTGTGCCACCCTGCTGGTTCATCAGGGGGTGGCTATTACCACTGTGCAGAAACTGCTCGGACATACTTCCGTAAAGACCACACAGATTTATTCGGAGGTACTTTCCAGCACCATTGTGCGTGACTTGAAAAACGTTCAAAAGGGAAAAAGAAAAGTAAAGATGTTTCCCGATAAAGGCTTGAGAACATCTGGTTTTATAGACAACCGGTAGATTTCATGAATCCTATTTGTTTTCTATTAATATTGTGACTCTTTAATTTCTTCGGATAATCGAAATTTTGCTCCTGATTATTTTTTTCAATATGGATTGAATATGGAATAGTTTTCACTATCTTTGCAGTGTAACCAGGAGCTTGATGGCAATAAATATTGTCATCAGGCTCTTTTTTTATTGTCTATCTGTCGAATAATGGAATCCCCCGTCTGGCTTCACAGTCTGACGGGGGGAGGTTAAATCCAATCAATAATAGTTTTGAAAGAATCAGGTCAACAAAGTATTGACAAAGATAGTGAAATATGAATAGTAAGCAATATGGATATGGATTTATTTTGCATATATATAAATTCTCGGCGTTTTTTTCAGGAAAGATAGGACAGTTGAGAAATAAAGGAAACAGGATGAATAATTTATCATATAATAATTAAACGGTGAATGTAATGGAGATAGATATTGCAAACATTATTAGTGCTGCCGGAACATTGCTGGCAGCTTATTTCGCCTATAATCAGTATACCAAAAACAAACTGACTGATTTAAAAGTGGAATATTTTAAAAAAGAAGAGGAAAGAAGAAGTTACCACCGCAGCGAGAACTCCGCCAAGGTGTTCGGTGAGCTGTGGCGTGTACTTTATGAAACGAAAGCAGACAGGGTATATATCGTACAACCCCATCCTTTAGGGCATATAGCTTTTCTTTCGGTGCAGTTCGAGGTAAAACGAAAAGGTATAGCCGGGATGCGTGAAAACATCCAATCACTTCCCATGAGTGAAGTGGCCGTTTTTGCAGAAAATCTCGCAAAGAATCTTTTCATGTTCTATTCAGATATTGATAACCAGGTTAAGGATAAGGTTGCCAAATCTCTATTATCAACAAATGGATGCAACAGCGTCGCTATTAAACGGCTTAATTCATCTCAAGATTGGGTTGGAAATATCTTTTGTGAGTTTACAGATGAAACAGATTTGAATGAAGATGAACTTCATAAGGTCTTGCATGAAGCAGCAGTTAACATACAATATATCCTACCGGAATTCAAAGAAAATAAAATCGAATAATTATAATTAATGAGTAGTATGGCTGACGTAAGAAAACTTGCACCGTTTATCCTAAAGTGGGAAGGCGGTTTTATTGATGATCCTGATGACTTGGGCGGAGCTACCAATATGGGGGTGACTATCGGAACCTATGAGGCATATTGCCGAAAGAAAGGATATTCCAAGCCTACAGTTGAAAGATTGAAAAATCTCACAAAAGAGGAATGGACGGAAATCTTGAAAACCATGTACTGGGACAGATGGAAGGCTGATGAGATAAAATCGCAATCAGTTGCTGATATATTGGTTGATTGGGTCTGGGCATCCGGTGCGCACGGAATTAAGATTCCTCAACGCTTGCTTGGTGTTACAGTGGATGGCATTGTAGGTCCCAAGACCATTGCCGCAGTTAATTCCCGTAATCCGCGTGAACTGTTTGACCAGATCAAGATTGCACGGTTTGATTTTATCGAGGATATATGCCGGAAACGCCCAGCAAACAACAAGTTCAAACGGGGGTGGATGAACCGCATAAATGATATCTCTTATGTTGGTTAGAGTTATGAACTGGGTAAGCCGGCATATATTGCTGGCTCCTTTCATGTGTCTGTTCCTGCTGTTCGGATCATGTGGCAGCTCGCATAAATCTGTCAAGTCAGACACTAAGATTATACAGAAAGATAGTACACGTGAATCTGTCAACATCGTATACGGATCAAGTACGTCTTTGAGCGAACTCATTACCACTAATGGCAACTATGTAATTGATTTCCGTATCTATGATACCCGAAAACCACCCGATAGCCTGACCGGGAAACCTCCGTTATTGGCAGACGGTCATGTGGAAGGTGATTTCAGCAAGAATAGAAAGAAGGAAACAGTAGTCAATGACTGTACAGAGATGAAAGCTGACAAGGAAACCACTTCCAATACCCGTGAAGAAAACCGGTCAGAAACCATAAAAGAGAAAAAAGAATCCACGCTGCCTGAACAAATCGGTTTTGCCTGTGTTTGTGTAACCGTTTTGATTGTCGTTATGCTGATAGTAAAGCATTGGCACAACAGACAATCTTCATCATAAGACTTTAAATTTATAAATTGGACTGCCCCGGCTCGTGATGAGTCGGGGCTATTTTTGTTATCTTTGCCGGAACTAACATTAACTTATGTATTATGGCTGAAAAAAAAGAATCTTATTCCGAAGAGGAATTGAATGAAATGATCGTATGGTTCAACAACCATGCTGATAAACTTCCCAAAGAAATGCAGATTAACAAAGCGGCTTTCACTCCGGATTTGAAACTTACTGTTGAAAGTTGTATCATGCAGGCTAAGCAATGTCTGGGCAACTATAAGATGGCCGGGGCTTTCCGAATGCTCCAACAAATCAGAGAGAACCTTGAAAAGGCGGTCCAATAAGCTGCCTTACATTTACCCTTTCATCATATCGGGGTTAAAAACATAATCAATAACCCTACTGTTAACATCATTAATTACGGAAAAATCTTTTTTTATGTATAGATCTGTCATTCTGTTCTCTTTATCTACATGATTTAGTGCTTCTCCTACTGTACCTTTGTCCACTTTTAAATCGTTTCGTGCGATGGAAGCGAAAGAATGCCGGGCTGCGTAAAATTCCAAATCTTCAATGCCAAGAACTTTCCCTATCTGTTTCAAACCTACATTTATGGCAACATTGAGTCTGCCATAAGTGGAATACTTTTTATATAACCTAAAAACTCTTTCTTCGGATACGTCCTTATACTTTTCGTATATGGGCAATATGAAGGGATGAATGTTAACGCTTATTTTTGCTTTATCAGTCCTTCTTGTTGCAGTTTTTGCCCTGTTGTATGTGATTGTAAGCGTTCCCTTGCTTTCGCTTATAGTGTCACAAAGAAACAAATCTGCCGAGTTCATACCCATCAAGCAAAAGGATAATATAAACATATCCTTTGCAAAATTAAATCTGCAATCCTTCTCCTTTTTATCTTTAGTGAGTATATATGGCAGGTTGTATATGGCTCTGATAGTATCTGCGTCCAAAGCTCTTTCGCGGGTACATATTATATTAGGTATAGAATACTTGGTAAATGGAGACCATGGTATCTTTATGTCCCCTGCTTCTTCATCATTATATTCTTTTTTAGCTTCGTTATGCAAATGCCTGATTGCTCCCATATATAAAGAGAGTGCACGTCTTTGACCGAGATGTTCTTCATACGATTTCAAGAATTTGTAATTTATCTCCTTAAAATCCAATTTCTCCCGTCCCAGGAATTTTGTTAAAGAGTTTACCATGCAGGAATACACATTGATTCCATGCTTCTCTCTGTTCTCATCTATCCATTTGCGGGCGTAGGAAATGAAGTCTATTTTTAGAGATGATTCATCAGTTTTGGTTATATGCTCCACAAGTTCTGTTATATCCATATCGTTTATGAGCAATGACAACAGGTTGCACTTGCTCCGATATATGGATATGATGTTATTTAATTCATCTAAGATGGACTGATTTTTGATTTTAAACCCCTTGGTTATATCTTCTTTCGTAACATATATGGAAGTGGGAATCCTTTTAAGCTTCCTATTGTGTGTGACTCTTATCTTAACGTTGTAAGTGCCATCTATTCTTTTCCTATCTTTAAATATTTCATATTTGAATGTTGCCATAATCGTGTATGTATGTTGAAACTATGTTGAAACAATTTCACGCAAAAGTAACTCTTTGGCGCAAAAGTGACAAATAAAAATTTTGTTTACATGAGAAAAAAACTTTCCCAAAAGCTTTGTATTATTGATTTTCTATGTATCTTTGCATCGTTATTATTTCTCGGGGTATTAGCTCATCTGGCTAGAGCGTTAGACTGGCAGTCTAAAGGTGGCGAGTTCGAGTCTCGCATGCTCCACTTTACAAACCTCTCTGTTTCAGAGGGGTTTGTGCTTTCTTAAGCTTCTCCAGTTTTCGTTTTTGGATAAAAAAAAGACAGTTTGTGCCACTTTTGGCAAAAAGAACTTGTCTAAAACGAATCCAGAACAATTATGACAACTCTTAAAGCTGCCGTTGTTCCGGCCAAGGTGCTGAAAAACGGCAAACACAGAATTCGTATAGCAATTGGTCATAAACAGGAAACAAGATACATCGTTACCCGATTTGAAATAGATAATACTGCTAATTTTAAGGGAGGGCAGGTGGTAGGTGTTCCTGATGCTGCACATGTCAATGCTAAATTACGTGGAATACTTAATTCATATCAGGATGCCTTGGATAAAATAAACACATCATCCTATACTTGTACCCAACTTGTCGAATACTTGTCCTCGGTAAAGCAGGGAGCTATCTCTTATAGTGTTGCTTCGGCTGACTATATGCAGAATTTGATTAAAGAGGGGAGAAGGACCACTGCTTCCTTATATCAAAGGGCGAGTGATTACTTCATTGAGTTTGTCAAATATGATATAATGCTTGATGGAATTACTCCCCGGACTATAAAGGACTTTGACATTTATCTAAAGAATGTCCGAAGGTTGGCTCCTGTTACTTGTGGTATGCACATGGCACATTTGAAGGCAATAATCAATCAAGCAATAAGGGATAAAAAAGTATCATATGACACGCATCCTTTTGAATATTATGAAAGACCGGCAGGAATGCCTAAAGAGCGTGATATCTCGGTAGCTGACGTAAAGAAGATAAGGGATGCGGAGATAAAAGAGAAGTCTCAGCGTGTTGCCAGGGATGTGTTCATGCTTTCGTATTATCTAGGAGGTATCAATCTGATGGACTTGATGCAATACAATTTCAAAGATGCGAAAATTATGGAATATGTACGTGAAAAATCAAAAAACACAAAGAAAGGTGATATGAAGATCAGCTTCACTATTCCTGAGGAAGCAAAACCGATTATCAAAAGATGGATGGGGCGTAATGGAAAGCTTGATTTTGGTTATAAATACTCTTATCCTAATTTTCGTAACTATGTAACAAAAGAAATTATAAGGCTAGGGGAGAGGCTGGAGATAGAATCGCATGTCGTATATTATTCAGCTCGTAAATCCTTTGTCCAACATGGTTTTGAACTGGGCATACCATTGGAAACTTTGGAGTATTGTATAGGCCAAAGCATGAAATCCAACAGACCGATCTTTAATTATGTCAGAATTATGAGAAAACATGCTGATGAAGCCATAAGAAAGATTTTAGATAATCTAAAGTGAGGATTTAAGAACTAGAGCGATTGCTTCGGCAGTCGCTTCCTCTTTTTCTTTGTCTATCTCTGAGTTTAGCCGTTCTATCAAGTCCATACTCCCTGTGACAATCGTTTTTGTGCCCTCAGAGGAAGAAATTGTAAGTTCATAGTGTCCATAGCCTATAAACTTTTTGGATAGCTGATAAGTGGTTGGGGGGGGGAATTTTGACATATGCGAATTGCGTTAGCAGCAGAAAAAGAAAACGGTTCCGCTTTCCCGTTGCGTTACATTCCGTAGTCGAAACAGTGGATACATTAATATTCCACACGGGGGTCAGAACCGTATATGAAGAAGCAACAGGCAATAGTATCGTCTGTTGCTTAAATGCGAGACAACACGCCTCGACTACTTCAAAATGTAACGCAATGCAAAGATGGGTATTTTATATGACTTTACAAAAAACAAAATGGGAAAATTTCAATAAAGCATAGAGGTGAGAGATTATATAATGATGATGAAAAGATAACCTTATTATATTTGACACCATCCCCGTAGTTGAGTTGCTACGGGGATTTTCTATATTAATTGGTCAATGTTAACTCCCAGCTATCCATAATGGTCATCTCCCAATGTGGAGTTCCACCACTATCTTTGACTGATACTCCATATACAGAAAGGCTCTTACCCAGACTGTCATATTCCAGTAAGGCAGCCTCCTCTCCTTTCCGAATACGGAGATTCATAAATCCAGTCATTTCCTCCCAATCGGTAGACCCAATGGAAAAAAGATGTTCTATTATGCGTCCTCTTACCGATGCTCCAATAGCAAATTCCCTGATACGGTTCAAATATGATTGAGCTTCCTTATAAGTCATAGTACAAAAGTATGAAGTCTTAATGAAAAACAAAAAAACGGGCTGCTTACTCAACCGCCTCTTCTACAAATTCTTTCAACCGATACAACCGGTCGATTGCCGGATTATAGAAAGCGTCCGGATAATGCTGCTTAATATCGCAGATATTCGCATTAACATACAGAGAAGTGTCAAAGATATGCTCTGCCTCGCTTAAAGTTACCTCTTGGGGTAATTGCGCGGTCTCAGCCCGGTTAATTAAGGCATTCACGCTTTCTTCGTCATAATTGTATTCCATTTTATTTAACTTTATTCCAAACAGGAAGGCGCCCAAATTCTTTCTCATATTCAATTAATAGTTGGTGTTCTACAACTACAGGATCATCATTCTCGGTATCATACCATAATACAAGAAGATGATCTATTGCATTTTTCTTCATTTCTAATGGCCATGATCTCTTTCTTGCGATTTTACCAAACTGATGTCCATTAACAATACGGTCTTTTATACCACCCAAGCCAGCTTTACGGTGTACAATAACACCTTTTTTCTTATCTTTTTTGCCAGAGCGGCCGATATAGATCAACTCCTGTTCACCACCAATGAAAGCAATCACGATGTAAACTCCACTTTTGTTCGTCGGAGCATTACAAACATCATTAAGTGAATCCGTACTTTTGAACTTAAAACTGCCATTATTGGGGTATTCATTAAGTAGGTCAAACATAGCATTATAATTTAAAGTTTCAACAAATATACAAATATATAAAGAGAAGTCAAAGAAATCTCAATAAAATGATCTGAACCCAATGAGGCAAAGATACTAAGAAGGCAGCTTATTTGGCTGCCTTCTCAAGGTTCTCTCTGATTTGTTGGAGCATCCGGAAAGCCCCGGCCATCTTATAGTTGCCCAGACATTGCTTAGCCTGCATGATACAACTTTCAACAGTAAGTTTCAAATCCGGAGTGAAAGCCGCTTTGTTAATCTGCATTTCTTTGGGAAGTTCATCAGCATGGTTATTGAACCATACGATCATTTCATTCAATTCCTCTTCGGAATAAGATTCTTTTTCAGCCATGATACATAAATTGATGTTAATAGTGTGCAAAGATAAAGGAACATATAATTCATGGGTTATCTTTTAACAGAAATATTATCAAAATAAAACCGTCCCTACTTATCACAAGCCGGAACGGTTCAGATTAGTTTCGTTTTTGACAATCTACTTCACATTTTATTGAACAAGATACCAATGGATTTGTTCAAAGGGATTTGCCTATTTCTAAAAATATTTGTTGTCACATTATTGTGTATTACAATAGATCCTCAAAACAAGGAGTAATTTTTGTTATGAGATTGGCTTCTACCCCACATATAAACAAATCCAATTAGGGGATAGCAAGTATGCACATTGAATAGTTCCAAATAGTTTGCTACCTCTCTGAGTGTTGCTATATCACTATAATAAGATAATAAACTATTTTTTACACTAAGATTGGAGAACACGAAATAGTCTTTTGAATGGATTGTATATAATCTCGCATATAACCCCAATCGGGTTCTCCTTTGTTATCAGCAGGCAGACTGATTTTTTGTGCAAGAAGTTTGTCTTTAGTTACAGCATCTCCCCAATTGTACTTGTGTTTTAAGGAACAACTCAATACAGTGATAATATAAAGTAACTCTTGTTCATTGCTAACACTTTTACTATATAGAGCTATGTTATGACTATCGTTAGAAACAAAATCATTCTTTTGGTAAGTCAGTGTGAATGTTTTTCCGCCAATCAGGATGCAATTGCCTTTGATTATTTCATAGTTGGAAGCATCAATGTAAGCCGCCACACCATTATTAACACTGCTTGCAGTAACAAAGGGAGTAGAACCCGAACCATCTACTATGTCACGACTTAGAATATTGCCTGTATTGATGGCACTGAAATAGTCGCCAACCGCAAAGTCTTTCCAAGCATTGATATTTAACCGTTTACCCCCCCCTATAACATTTGTTAACTTATCTATAGACATCCGTACTTGAGATTCGATGTTTTTCATGTATTGCTCCATATATTCCCAATTTGGCTCACTAGAACTATAAACAGGAAGTTTAATCTTTTCTAAGCCAATAACATCTTTATTGGCCATATCACTATACATGTATTTTTTACACACAGAACGAATAACAGTAGCAATAAAATTACCATTATACCTATTTAATTTTGGATTGTATAGCAATATGATTGAACTTCCAGCCCCACCTCTACCAAGAAAATTACATTCTTGGTAAAAGCTACTACCATCTATTGGACTAACTGTAATACAATTTCCTAAATCAATGTCTTTATCATTTTTGGGTTTAAGATATTTAAGAACACCATTATTGAAATTACCAGAAGCAACAAATGGAACCTCACCTTCATCATAATCCATTTGGCTTCTTGCTTCAGGTCTCTTGATTTCAAATAAATCCCGTATTACAAATTCATGCCAGTTTAAAATATCTATTTGTTTCATTTGTTGTCTTTATTTATAGAAATATTAATGTGTTGTCCTGTATCTTCTATTAAACTGGAATATAGGACTTTCTTTAACAGTTTCTCGCAAAAATCTTTAGAATCAATTCCACGCTGGAACATTTCATAGTCCATCATAGTCTTGACGAAATCTTCCTCAAATATTTCAAATGGGGCGGTTGGCATTTGATAGGAAAGATGTTCTAATGGGGCGATAATCTGGCGGGTATCATATAGAGGGTCTGCTCCATCCCTAATAGCTTCAATCCAGTAGTTTTCTTTTTCTTGCCAGCGGTTCTTCGTGTCCTGACGACCTTGGTTTTTCACAGTTTCCAGACCGTCTTCCTCAATATAATAACCTATGATATTGCGTCCATTTTGTGGTTTCCCTGCCTCAAAAACGAAGATAGAAGTTGTTACCCCGACCCCGAAAAACAAATTCTCAGGCAGTTTAATTATTGTCGTGAGTGTATTGTTTTTCAAAAGTTTGTTGCCGTACTTTTTATCAGTATTATCTTTCTCTAATTTTTTGTCAGGCAAGATGAATGCACATTTTGTTCCAACAGGTACAGATTTCAATACATTTTCTACTATCTTCAAACATCCGTACTTTCGTTCGTATGGAGGGTTCATCAACACCTTTGTTATTTTCTTGCTCTTAATCCATTCGCAAGCCTCCTCGGTGCGTGTGTCTAACTGTTCAAGATTTGTTTTCCCGTCTTTGTGAATGAGCATATTCGCACAGGCGAGCGCAAAAATTTCCCTGTCAAACTCAATTCCGAATAATTGGCTTGATTTTATCGTCATTGCTTCCGAGGTGTTTACACCGCCAGCTTCTTTCACCATATTACACATAGCCTTCACAAGAAAAGCACCTGAGCCACATGTTGCGTCAAGCACTCGGTCGTGCTGGTTTACCTCAATAAGTCTATACATAAAAGAAGTAATATGGTCCGGTGTGAACACCTGACCGCTCTCGGACTTTTTCTTGTAACGATTAAACTCGTTGAAGAATATTCCCATTACATCTTCACCGTTCCAATAATCGGAATTGACACAATCAGAAATTTCAGAGACCCACGTTATGAAGTTGTCTATTGCCTCTTGGTTATTTGTCATATTCATCTTTATTTCTGAATAGACTTCAACAAGAAGGTCTAATTTCAAGTTATGCTTTCGGTCTTTTTCGAGTGATTTAGACAAGGTATTCAGTATGGAAGATGTCATGAGAGAATATTCCATTCCCTTTTCAAGCATTGCTCCATATCTTTTTGCTACCAATGCACAAGCTGTGATAATCATCCTATGGTATAGATTCTTTATACCAAATTGGACATGCAAGCAATCGTTTATTTTCTTAGTAAGCGAATATATCAACTGTTTATTAATCCGATTCTCCTTGAACAGAGCGATGTAATATCGTTTGTTTTGGAGTGTTTTAGCAACATCCGCTATTTCTTCATATTGTTCGCTTCCTTTGATGTACTTTATAACACGGACATCTGTTCCATTGTAAAGAATGCCCACCACACGTTTGTATTGCAGGGCTGCTATTTCTATATTTTTTACTAATTCCGCATAGTGTTTTTCTGAAAAGACATCCTCTTTCTCAGATTTCGTTTCCAAAATAATAGCTATATCTTGCTTGTCATTGGGCAGATACCATCCATCAGGCTTGTCTGACACGCCTTTAAAGCCCAATTGATTGAAAGTTGTTATTTGCCCTGTTCCTTGCTTCACATTAGGGTCTTTTTCGTCAAAGCCAAGTATAACTTTTGCGTTATCTCTTATTTCGTCTTCTGTCAAATACATTGTACGTTTAAGATTGAGTGATTCCATTATTAGGTAACAACAATTCCCGTACATCCATTTTTAGAATATCTGCAATTTGATATAGCACAGGAATGGGAGGTTGCACTTTGTTTGATGCATACAGATTGACCATATTGAAAGTCTTTCCAAATCTATTTGTCAATTCCGTTTGGCTGATGCCTCTTGTTGCTAATGCCTCTTTTATACAGTTCTTGCACATATTATGTTTTGCACATCGTTGTTTATACGCTGCAAAAATATAAAATTTAATTTGGTAACCTTCGTATAGTATCGAAAAAAATACTACTTTTGTACTTGAAAGAGTTACTCTATGAAGTAAAACAAAGCAATAGAGACGGTTGCCAAATCATTACCTCCAAACAAGGTGATTTTTCTAATTCATTTAATTTCAAATAGCTATATTCCTTATACAGATTTACATAAAATTCTATTCTTTTCAGTTGATTGTGTAATCCAATTGGAAAATTGTATTTAAACAACTATCCTGACTTATCACGAGCCAGGATAGTTCAATTTATAAATTTAAAGTCTTATGATAAAGATTGTCTGTTGCGCCAATGTTTTACTATCAGCATAACGACAATCAAAACGGTTACACAAACACAGGCAAAACCAATTTGTTTAAGTAAAGTGGATTCTTTTTTCTCTTTTACCCCTTCAGTCTTGGTTTTCTCATGAATATCGGAAGTGGTTTCCTTGTCAGCTTTTACCTCCGTACTGTCATTGGTTGCAGTTTCCTTCTTTCTATTCTTGCTGAAATCACCTTCCACATGACCGTCTGCCAATAACGGAGGTTTCCCGGTCAGGCTATCGGGCGGTTTTCGGGTATCATAGATACAGAAATCAATCACATAGTTACTATTAGTAGTAATGAGTTCGCTCAAAGAGGTACTTGATCCGTGTACGATGTTGACAGATTCACTGGCGCTATCTTTGCTGATTACTTCTACATCGGACTTGACAGCCTTATGCGAGCTGCCACATGATCCGAACAACAGGAACAAACACATAAAAGGAGCCAGCAATATATGTCGGCTTACCCAGTTCATAACTCTAACCAACATAGTCTACAACTTAAGAACTTGCATCCTGTTATCCCCGTCAGCCCGATAACTGACGTGCACCCAAGCGAAGTTAGACTCGTCAATCAATTGATCATAGGGCAGGTTCTTGCGGATATATTCAAATAACAGCTTGTTTTGCTGTCTGTCCCCAGTGTCAATATCAGCAGCTTCCCCCTTCATGTGCTGCGAGGTCTTGCTTCCCTTGACAGCTGCATTAAGTTCCAGACAGCGATAGCCACTGTTTACTGTTATTGGCTTTCCCCACCATGTGCGTAACGGATCAAGCACATTATCCACCAAGGCAGTCAGAGCAGTCACATGCTCCTGTCTGCATCTGTTATTGATACCCAAGCGGTCAGCAGTTGTTGACTTGCAGAGTTCCGCAATCGTAAAAAACTTCATTTCTTTTCCTCCTTATCTTTAATTAATGTAGCCCTGCGTGGTGGAATACGACGGCCGCATTCGCTGTCGGGCCTGTCACAACGGTTATGTTCGGCATCTTTCAATTGCAGTTCCAGCTCGTGGCACTTATGAATCCATGCCAGCTTATCAGACTGTTCATTACGAAGCTCAACGTATAACGCATCAATCTTGGCGTCACGCTGGGCGATACGTTCTTCCAGCCAGTCAACCTGCTTGCGCTCGTTCTCATCCTCCATTGAATCGGCGGACGCATCCTCTTTCCGTGCGTTCGTCTTGCGGTTCACCCAGAACGTGACACCCCAACGGACAGCCTCCAATCCTCCGAAAGCCCCGATTATAGCCAACCAGTCGTTTAATTCCATTTCGTCTATTGTTTATCTGAATTATAAAAATACACACCTCAAAGATATCCCTATCCGTTTGCATCATCGCTGCCAAAGCCCCGAAATCCATTGCCACGATATGACAATAAAAAAAAGAGCCTGCTACGGAATTTAATCCGCAACAAGCTCTTGGTCTTACACATCTGCAAAGATAAAAAATCACATTCCTGTTTCAAACTTTTTCACCTAAAAAAATAGTAGAAATAGATACATGGTAGAAAGTGGGTAGAATCCTAAGAAAAATATCTTTTGTTCTACCCTATTTTTTGAACAGAATTTATCTGATTCATTTCCAATGCTGTTTCCAAGTTCCCCCGGAACTTAGGCGGATGAAAGGAGATATTATGGCAAAAATGCATAA
>ERZ857750.1040-NODE-1040-length-32313-cov-25.667431_pt1 | contig 32313 bp, 29 predicted proteins | sample MGYA00519915_ERZ857750 | MGnify/ENA primary metagenome ERZ857750 (study PRJEB31778, sample SAMEA3449358) | human gut metagenome | biome: human gut; feature: human-associated habitat; material: faeces | place: United Kingdom | collected 2010/2012 ...
ATCAGGCGATGATCGATCACCTGTATTCCGGTTCTAATATGGCTAAGATTTTAGCCCGGGAGAATTTTCGGACCTTCAGAGAAGATTATTACTCCGATCAGATGACCAAACAAGGTCTTCCAAGTCCAAGACGCAACATCCAGAAAGTTGTGGAACACTGCAAAACCTTTATTTCCAGATTTCCAAATCACGACAACATTTTATTTCAGGGTTCCACTGGTGTTGGGAAGACTTTTTTAAGTCATTGTATTGCAAAGGAGATCATGAACCGCGGATTTACCTGTGTCTATATGACAGCTTTTCAACTTTTCGATACACTTGCCAAACATACCTTTGGCAGAGAAAAGAATGCTCAACAGGAGGCTTCTGCTAACCTGATCTTTCAATGCGATCTACTGATCATTGATGACCTTGGTACAGAGATGATTAACAAATTTGTGATTTCACAGTTGTTTCAATGTTTGAATGAACGATTGATCCAAGAGAAATCCACAATTATTTCTACCAATTTATCTCTTCAGGAATTTCGAAATACCTACTCGGAACGAATCTTCTCAAGAATTATAGAGAATTATTCCTGGCAGAAAATCTATGGAGATGATATCCGTTTCAAAAAATCGAACTTGACGTAACTTATTTATAATGTTATAAAAAAATATAAAGAACAATATACGAAGGAGATAGTATCATGAGACGATCTGACCGTAACTTTACTAAGATTCCAGACGGTAAACTTGGAATCATTGCCCTTGAAGGATGCAAAGAACTTGGAAAAACAATTGACAACTATATCATTCAGTGGAGATCTGAAACTTTCAAAGATTTCAAAGACTCTGTTGCTTGTGATGGATATTTAAGAGATACTTATCTTTTAGATGCTAGTTGCCCTCGCTTTGGTTCTGGAGAAGCCAAAGGTATCATTCGCGAATCTGTTCGTGACATGGATTTATACATCATCGTTGACGTATTAAATTACAGCGTTACTTACTCTTTAAGTGGACGTGTGAACCATATGTCTCCAGATGATCATTATGCTGACTTAAAACGTATCATCAGTGCTGCCGCTGGTAAAGCTAAGAGCATAAATGTTATCATGCCTTTCTTATATGAAAGCCGCCAGCATAAGAGAAGTACTCGTGAATCCCTTGACTGTGCAGTTATGCTTCAGGAATTATTAAACCTTGGTGTTGATAACATTCTGACATTTGATGCACATGATCCTCGTGTACAGAATGCGATTCCTATCAGCGGATTCGATAATATTCAGCCTACTTATCAGTTTGTAAAATCATTAGTTGAACAGTGTAAAGACGTTCACTTCGACAAAGACCACTTAATGGTTATCAGTCCAGATGAAGGAGCTATGCAACGTGCAATCTACATGGCAAACGTTGTTGGTGTTGATGTTGGTATGTTCTACAAACGTCGTGACTATTCTACAGTTATTGATGGCCGTAACCCAATCGTTGCCCATGAATTCCTTGGTGATTCATTAGATGGTAAAGATGTACTGATCATTGATGATATGATCTCTTCTGGAGAAAGTATGATCGATGTAGCGAAAGAATTAAAACGCAGAAATGCACGTCGTGTCTTCTGCTTATCTACATTTGGTTTATTCACAAATGGATTAGAAGTATTTGATCGTGCTGTTGAAGAAGGTATCATTGAAAAGGTTATCACTACAAACCTTACTTATCAGACACCTGAATTATTATCTCGTGACTGGTATGCATCTTCTGATGTATCTAAATACGTTGCACTGTTAATTGATACATTAAATCATGACGCATCAATCAGTGATCTGTTAAATCCAACAGAACGTATCAAAGAATATCTTGAAAAGAAAAATCTTTAATTTGTAATATAGAAGGATCTGTTATTATCAGCAGATCCTTTTTTATTATATTTAAATTTCTTTTGTTCATAACATGAAAAGAATCAAAAAAACAAAAAGCGTACAGGAATCATTAAGATTTCCCGTACGCTTCTTTATTGTACAATATTATTGTTCCTTTGACGAATTATTATCCTGAGACTGTGAAGCTGTCGTTGGCGCTTCTGTTGTTGGTGCTGCCGTTGTTGGTGCTGCCGTTGTTGGCGCTTCTGTTGTTGTCTCTACCCTTCCAGTGCTTGTAGCCTGTGTTGATGTTGTCGCCTGATAGTCTCCTCCATCATAATTTGAATAATCTTCTGTGATTGTACCTGATGCATCTGAAGATGAATACTCTGAATGTATCATATTCATAAAGTTGCTCCATATAGTTTTTGGATAAGATGCTCCGCTTAATGCTGGCATGATTTTATAATCATCTCTACCTACCCAGATTGCAGTTGTATAATAAGGTGTGTATCCACAGAACCACCCATCTCGGTTATCATTTGTTGTACCGGTCTTACCTGCGGTATCAACATTCGGTACTTTAGCTCCCACTCCAGTTCCGCCTGTTACTACACTCTTTAATACATCTGTCATCTGTTTTGCTGCACTTGTTGAATAAACTCTTCTCTTCTTTGTAGAAGATGACATTACTTCATCTCCATCAGAAGTTGTAATTTTTGTAATACATGTTGGTTCTCTGTATACACCATTGTTCTTCAAAGTTGCATACCCTGCTGCCATTTCTTCAGCAGTTGTTCCTTTTCTGAAACCACCAATACATGTCGTATAATATTTATAATCTGAAGGTTCCAAATATTTAAAATTCATCTCTTCCAGATATTTTAAACATGTCTTCGGTGTCAACTGTTCATATATACGCATAGTTGCAACGTTACTTGATTTCTGAACTGCTCTTCTAAGAGAGATCTGTCCAGAGTAAGAACCATGTGAGTTTCTTACTCGATGCTTATCATTTGATGCCATCGGAGAATCATTTACTGTTGATCCAGCAGACCATCCATGCTCTAATGCTGGTGCATATACAAGTAATGGTTTGATCGCACTACCTGGCTGTCTAGGACTCTGATATGCACGGTTTAACGTATAACCGATATTCTTCTGTTCACGTCCACCAACGATTGCAACTACTTTTCCAGTATCATTGTCAATACATGTACCAGATGCCTGTGCTTTATAAATACCATTCTTATCTTTCTCCGTATATCCAGATAACGCATTATTTACACTTTTTTGCAGCTGTTTCTGAACATCAGGATCGATGGATGTATAAATATGATATCCAGCACTGTATAATGTTCTCTTACACTCTGCATACATCTTATCATATTCTTCCTGATACTTTTTCTTCTCAGAGTTAGAACTGAAATCATCCTTGAATTCAAATTCCTTCTGTTTCATGATCTCTTTTGTTGCACAGTGAATGACATAGGTCTCTATATAGTTCTTCTTCTCTGTCTTAGTTTTCTGTGCTTTCTTCACATCAATGTCTTCATTTAACGCTTCTTCATACTGATCTTTTTTGATCAGATTCTGTTCGTACATATCTTTCAAAATCTTATTTCTACGTTTGATCGTATTTTCTTTATTTGTACGTGGATCATAAATTGTTGGATTGTTTGGAATTGCAGATAAAAATGCTGCTTCTGACATTGTCAGATTCTTCGCATCTTTTCTGAAATATCCCTGACTTGCTGCCTGAATTCCATAATATCCATTTGAATAATAAACATTATTCAAATAAAATTCCAAAATCTGTTCTTTTGAATATTTCTTCTCCAGTTCTACTGCCATGAAAATTTCTTTTACTTTTCTCTTCCATGTTTTCTGTCGATTCAAAAATACAGTCTTTGCAAGCTGCTGTGTAAGGGTACTTCCACCCTGTGTGATTGCTCCTTTGTGTACAACATAACTTACCGCAGCTCGTGAAATTCCTTTATAGTCTACACCACTGTGTTTGTAGAAATTCCTATCTTCCACAGAAATTACAGCAGCTATGACATAAACCGGAAGTTCTTTGTATTTTAGGTAATATACATCTTTCTCACCTTTAAACTTCAGTAACTGCTTTCCGTTGGTGTCATATACAATACTTGTCTGTGATGCCTTGAATGTATCCTCACTCGACTGTGCGACGAGTTCTTTGGCCTCACTTCTAAGCTTCATAACCTTTGCCCCAAAAGTAAACCAGCCGATTACGACCAACAACAAAAAGACCACTGAAACTTTTAAAAGAACTTTTTTCTTTTTACGTTTCTTCTTTTTCTTGCTTTCGGGAATAATCTTTTTTGTTTCCTTTGTTTCTTCAGCCATATTCCTTTCACCTTTCGTTTGTTTTTACTGCTTACATTTGTTCCGGAATATCTCCGGATATATATCTTAATTTTAACATAAAATATATCATAACTAAAACTTTTGTCTCGACATAGTTTGCACTTTAAAGACAAAATATACTAATTCGCATATCCGTAATAAACACTTCCTGCCTGTTTAAATTCATTCTCAAGCTTCTTACGGTTTGTCTTTACAGATTTTCCTGTCAATGGATCATAGTATCTTAGGTCTGTTTGATTATAACTCATAACAACGATGAATGTTCCATCCTTTCTCTGTGCCATAAATGAACGACCCTTACTGATCACATAAACAATATCATCAATACTGCAATCAGAATAGTTTACTGCTCTATGCTTAAATACCTTATTTAACTTGTCATATGTGCTTCCTGACATCTTCTTAATCTTATTGTAGGAGATATCAATTCCATCTGCCTTTGCCATCATCAGAATACATGCAATATCTGTTTCGTCTTTATTCTCTGCTTTGATCATCGGAATATTAGAAGCTTTTCCATAATTCTGTGCAATACCTTTTTCCCATAAATACATCTGATTATAATTTACAACAACTCCGCCACCTTGTTCGGCAACTTTAATAGCATCTTTCATATTGCTATAGATTCCTGAAAGCTTGCCACCTGTATATACATATGCATCGTTATATTTATTATCATTCTCTGCAAATGTAATCTCTGTATCATTGTCTGCTTCTTCAACATTTGTGGACAGATAATCTGGTCTTGTCTGAATATATACATCCTCTGGGAATCCAAGGTAAAGCTGATTTAATCTTGTCCCTGTATATCCATATTCCAAGACAACTTTATTTTCTTTCTTATCCTTGTAACGGATATAACTTTCATTCACTTTCTTATATCCTTTTCCACTCTTTCGTGAATGTGTCAATGAGATTGTTGTACTATCTACGTTGGCATCCGTAATATAAGTTCCGTCTTCTCCATATGTCTTAACATTCTTCTTATTACTTCTGATAAATACCTTTGTTAAAGGATACAGATAAGAACCATCTTTTTGTCTTACGATTTCTGATTTTTCTCCAATTCCATAGATAAAATCTTTGCCTATAAATCCTATTGGTCTTAAAACTTCATTCTTGCCACAAGAAATGTTATCTGTTTTTTGTGTTGCAAGATCTATGATCTTGATTTTATTTTTGAACTGGTTTAATGCCAGCATTCCATTGTCAGAAATAACTGTCATATCATCTGTAATATTTTTTGCGAGAATCTTACTCTTTCCTGATTCAACATCAACTTGATATACAGCACCATCCAGATAGAAATAGAAATCTCCATCATCACTTAAGAACGCACCTTTCTTGATATCATTCTTCATCATATCATACTGTATCTTTGTTGGAATGAATGCTAATTCTTCTATCCTCTGGTCTGAAGCACTAAACTGATATACCGCAATACCATTATTACCTTCATGCTTTCCACGATTCATATATCCGTATACCACAAACGAAATGTCTCCATTAGATTTCATCTTCATGATCTGAACATCATGCTTCTGATAATTATTACGGCTGTCTCGATAATCTTCTCCTTCAAAAGAAAATACCTTGTACATATTAGACTTCTGGTAATCATAATACCAAAGCTCGTCCTGTACAACAAAAGCGACTTTCTTTCCGCCTTTTTTGCTGACAACCTGCTTCTGGTTGCTTCCGATTCCGAGTAAGATTCTATTATTACTTCTGTCAATCGTATCATATCTCATATAAGCTTCCATATTGCGCTCATAATTTAACAAATACATTCTGTCCTTTGCATAACGAATCCTAAAATATTCTGTTGCTTGATAATACTGTTTTGTCCCGTCACTGTTCTCAGCTGAAAGAATATATCTTAATTCAACAGATGTTACATTATCTGAAATTTCTTTTACTGTTGCCGGATAAATACTCTCTACCTGAGGTTTTAATGTTGCGTATGAAACTGCTTCCTGTGTTGATTTCAATGTTACGTTCGAAAGGTTATTGGATGTTGTACCTTCTGCTGTTTCCAAATACTGACTGATAAATTCAGTATTTCCTTCTGTCAATGCCGCATTGTGGAATTTCTCTGCAAAATTCAGACATTCCTTAAGATGGAAACTTGTTCCATAGATAATTCTTGTAAAGTAACGGATCGTTTTATTATCCTGCTTTACAGATAACTCCATCAAATATGTCTTTCCATTTTCCAAGCGTTCTTTGATCTGTATATTGGCAGTACTTTTTTCTTTTCCCTTATGAAAAGCTGTATCACCATTTCCCAAAACAGTCTTATTATCTGTATCATAAAGCTTATATGATACAACACTGATATCTTCTGTTGCATCCTTTAGGATTACTTTTACCTGATTTTCATATACCGGTGTGATACTATCACGGATCAGTGATGCATCTACATCTCCCTGATAACCATGTAATTCATTGATATCTTTTCCATCTACAGATATTGTTAATAAAGGGAATGTCGGCTGTTGTGTTTCTGTCACTCCCTGATTATTTCTTCCTACTAATGTATAATTCCATATAAATAATGAGATCAGAAAAATGACCCCAAATATTGCAATCTGTATCACTTTATTTTGCTTCATTATATTCTCCTTTTTCATTCCGTGAAGCTTTCTATTGTTCATTTTATCTTTTTTTGTACATTTATACAACCATTTTAAGAAATGTTTAAGATGTGCAAAGGACTTTTTATCCTGTAAATAAAACAATTGCCGGGATTTCTCCCGGCCTTATTAATCTATGATCGAAACATATTTTTCTTTGTACGGTAGCGACAGCGTCTGTGATAGATCTCTCCTCCGATCAGAATTACGATCATCTGATGTAGCTTGCGTTCCTGCTTAGGACAGTCTTCTTTCTCCTGGTAATTCATCTTATCATAAATCTTATCTGCCATTGAAAGAAGCATTGTCCGATCCATATATTCGTCAAACATTCTGCTTCCATCATATTCCATCTGATCACAAGCATCCTCAATCTGATCTAGAATCTCTCTCGCCAGTGCAGAATACATCCGAATGATATATTGATAATCATCTTCCTGCCTCTGTTCCTGTGCTATCAGCTCTCTGCTTGTTCTTATTTCTGTATCAAATATTGGAAGATTCCCTAATCCTTCTCTATCCGCCATCTTTATGCTCCTTTTTCTCTATCAATCATATCTTATGATATTCTTGAGAAAAAATGCATGTCTTATTCACCATTTTCTTTTCTGATACTTCTCACTTCTTCATTGATTGCTAACATCTTGCTGTCTAAGAATGCCACAAGATCTGCACATTCTTTTAATTCCTGCTTAATGTACTCTGGTGTATTACCTTCGTACTTATAATAAATCTTATGTTCCAGAGATGCCCAGAAATCCATCGCTACGGTTCTGATCTGAATCTCTACTTTCGTACGAACAACTTTATCAGACAAAAAGATCGGCACTCTTACGATCAGATGATAACTTCTGTATCCATTGATCTTTGGATTCAGCATATAATCCTTTGTCTTCAATACTTCTATATCATCCTGTGATGCGATCATATCAACAATTCTATAAATATCGGGTGTAAATGAACAGATGACTCTTACTCCTGCAATATCATCGATATATTTCTGAATATTCTCTACGGTAATCTCTTTTCCTTTTCTCATCAGCTTACGAGTGATGCTTTCATCTGTCTTAAGTCTTGATTCTATATGTTCAATTGGATTGTACTGATGTACTAAACGGAACTCATCATTTAATATCTCTAACTTTGTTCTAATCTCTTTTAATGCAGAACGATATAATAATTTAATCTTTCGATATTCAAGCATTACATCTTGTACATCAGGTAATTCTAATTCTCTCATGTCTACTCACTCCTTACCTTGTTTGCTGTTTCTATTTTAACACTGTTTGGATTTGTATTCAATAGTGTACAATCTGCTGAAATTTCTTAGACTTCTCAATTATAAACTGAGGTTAAATGAAATGAAAAATGATAAGTTTAATTTCTATGATAATAAAAAAATCCGTGCGGCCTGCCTTGTGTCGCCTTCCACAGACGTTACCTCTATAGTTAACTCAACCCAGGCACCCTCACGGCACATAGAAGGTTCCACTTAGTGCTGCTTTGTTCCCAACCTGACACGGTTCGTGGATTCCTATTGCGTGAGACCCAGATATCAACGCCACTTGTAGAGGGCAGCTCTACAGAAGGCAACCCGAAACAAGACCATCACCTCTGCTATAGCGGATTGCAGAAAAAGGGTGCCGCTACCTCCCCGGCTAGCACGGAAACTTTATGACTTGATTATCTTTGGCATCTTAGATTTAAGATGCATATTTGATTATACTAAATAGTTATCTCAAGGTCAATAGTTATTATCTTTTTTAATAAATTCTATTATTTTTCTGTTATGTTGTTGTGTATGCTTTAATCCTCATTGTAAGTCTTGCAGAATACATATCATACCATTTATTTCCCTTCAAGCAGACATAACTCTGTCCTTTCGCTGTTTTATTCACAAATCTGATCCAGCCAAAATTGTCACTGTGATCGCATCCGATGAGTGCTGTTGAACCTATCTTAATAACTATAGAGAACTTTTCTCCTTTGACCAGTCTGACTTTCTGCTTCAGATCGATCGTATGTGTTCCCGCTTCTTTGATCGTTCCTGTCATAGCACGTTTTAACAGCTTCTTTCCTGATGTCGGTTTTCCTTTCTTCGGGTTTTTATATATTTGAATGCTGTATTTTACATTTGGATTCATTGTAACTACATTGACTGCTTTTAGCGTCTCTTTTTTCTTCTTTGTTCCTTTTTTCGCTGTGTATATATTAGCGATCTGCTGACCTTTCTTCAATCGGTATGCAGATGGATTTGCTGATCCATCATAAAAATAGTTGTATTTATATGTAGATGACTTTACAAACTGACCTGACAAAAATTCACACATAGATCTATCTTCATAAGATATATAGGTATATCCCTTGTCTTCTTCCTTGTTTCCCCAGCTGTTTTTTATGATCCATGCACCATTTCTCTTTGGTTTTGATGCCTCCCCAAACTTATCTCTACTGTAATTATCATTCCACCCAACAATTGTTACGATATGATTTGCTGCATCCTCTGATAATGTACAATTATAAGATTTATGTGATCTATCGTAGAATTTTTCATCTTCCTCTGTCGTTTCTGGTGCATGATATGCTACAACAACTGATCCATATTTTTTTATGTAAGATTTTACTACATTGATTGATGGATTATTTCCAAGGAAAAATCCATTTTTTAAAATCGCAGCATCTTTTTGCCCAAGCTTGCTTGATAATGTCCATTTATTGGTATTAAATGGAGCTGTACTCTCGTTGGCCAGCCCATACCATCCTGTTAATGTGATCATCGCAAGCTGTGCATTTCCACCTGAATATTTCCAGTTTCCTGATACTTTTGTTGCATCTCCTTTTGTGTTATTCAGCGCATCATTTGTTCGATTATACATAAAATATCCTAAATGTTTTTCTGAATAATCAACATTCTTTTTTACTTTCTTTTGTTTAATTAATGATGTTTCACCTAGCGATGCCAAGCCAAATGCCCAACAAAGTTCTGTATTCCCCTGATTCTTTACTAATGTGACAAGACCTTGTTCTGCTGCATTATAATATCCGGCATATGATCTTGCATAAGTTTTATTCTGCTGACTTTCCTTCGGTGACTCTATATTTAAATGAATAGAATGATATCCTGTTGGTTTCTGTGCTGCAAATACTCCCTCAATTGAAGATAAACACATTATTCCTGCACATAACAGTATTGCTGTTAATTTCTTAATTCTGTGCATTTTTTTCCTCCTTTTTCTTCCTTCTTAATTCCCTGAAAAAATCTGATAACATCTGGCTGCATTCTTCTTCTAAAATTCCATGTTCAATCTCTGTCTGATGATTAAACCGTTCTACCTGCAAAATGTTCAAAACAGATCCCGCACATCCCGCCTTGGGATTCATTGCTCCAATAACAACCTTTGGAATTCTCGCCTGAACAATCGCTCCTGCACACATCTGACATGGTTCAAGTGTAATATACATTGTACATTCCTCAAGTCTCCAATCCTCTAACTTCTTGCTGGCTTTCTGGATTGCAAGTAATTCTGCATGTGCTAACGTTGTTTTCTTTTTATTTCTCTGATTATAAGCTCTGGCTATGATCTTATCTTCATGAACAATCACACACCCAATTGGTACATCACCGACTGCTGCTGCTTTTTTTGCCTGCCGGATTGCTTCTTTCATGTATTTTTCTTCTTGTGTCACGTCTGTTCCCCTTATATCTATGTCATATTTTTTTCTATTATAACATAGAATGAATCAAAAAGAGAGTAGACGATTGTCAGATTATCAGCGTATTGTATCCTATCTGTATGAATATCACCATGGAATTAAAGGTTCTAATGTTGGTTTTGCCAAAATAGAAAAGCGCCAGAATCAACTGCGGGTATATTTTCATGTAAAGACAAATGATCAGGCATTGGAATATAAAATTTATTTTTATCATTTTCATGAAGGTACAATGGAGGGAATTTTTCTTGATACGATCAGACGAAGTGATGCAATCATCGAATTTAAAAAGAATTATCCTGTAATTGAAAATTTTGAAGAAATGGATGGTTTTCTGATCTATCACTCAAATGAACATTTCTTTGGGTCACAATGGAAAGAACTTCCGATTATTATCCGGAGTTTTAAGCCCTTGGAAATTCCGGATGCCAAACCAGAAATAGTAGAAACGATAGAAAAAACAGAGGAAACTAAAGAAACAGAAGAGATAGAAGAGATAGAAGAGACAGAAGAGATAGAAGAGACAGAAGAGATAGAAGAGATAGAAGAGATAGAAGAGACAGAAGAGATAGAAGAGACAGAAGAGATTGCGGAGACAAAAACTTCCGGACTTTCTGAGTATATTGAAGCTCTTCAATTAGAAAAGGATGCCAAAAATATCCGGCATCCTGATCCTGTTAAAGGTTTTGACTGGAAGGAGTATCCCACCTTGCCAATGCCTCTTTCTTACAGCCTTGATCCTAGCATTAAGATCACACTAAAAGATCTTGATCAGATTCCTGACCTTGATGACAACGTAAAAGCAAATGGATTCCTTCTTTTAAATTATGGAAATTTCGGCCATCTGATGCTTGCAAAAGATGCTGACAGCGGCCAGCGTTATCTCGGAATTCCTGGAATCTTTGATAACGAAAAAGCTTTTATCTCTCGTTTATTTGGATTTAAAACATTTATCACAGTTCCTTTAAAGCCTCATAAAACTGGTAATTTCGGCTATTTTATCTTACCGATCTAATATGTTTGCAAGTGTTGCAAACTGTTCCAAAGTTAAGGCTTCTCCTCGGACAGATACTGGTAATCCCATCTCTTCTAATGCCTGTGCTACCTGTTCTTTGGAGAAGTTTAGCCCACCAAAATTCTTAATTCCGTTCTGAAGTGTTTTTCTTCTCTGGTTAAAAGACGCACGGATTAATTGGAATAACAGCTTTTCATTTGTAACTTTGATCGGTGCATCTTTATATTTTGTCAGACGAATAACTGCTGAACCTACTTTCGGTCTTGGCATAAAACAGTTTGGCGGTACATTTGCTACCACATATGGTTCTGCATAATACTGAACTGCCAGCGATAATGCTCCATAGTCCTTTGTTCCAGGGCCTGACTGCATGCGGTCTGCAACTTCTTTCTGTACCATAACTGTGATGCTGTCGATTGGCACATGACTTTCAAACAATCCCATAATGATCGGTGTTGTAATGTAATATGGAAGATTGGCAACCACTTTTACAGGCTTACCGCCATTCTTTTCTTCTACAATCTTTGCGATATCAACTTTCAAAATATCCGCATTTAAAATGGACACGTTGTCATATGCACTTAATGTATCTGATAAAATTGGAATCAGATTCTTATCAATCTCGACTGCCATGACTTCTCTTGCATTTTCAGCAAGATACTGTGTCATAGTTCCAATTCCTGGTCCGATTTCCAATACAAAATCTTCTTTATTTACTTCAGCAGCGGAAATAATCTTCTCAAGTACACGTTCATCGATCAGGAAATTCTGCCCAAATTTCTTCTGAAAATCAAAGTCATATTTTTGGATTACTTCTATTGTATTTTTTGGATTTCCAAGTTTCACTCTTATACCTCTTTCATACGATACAATTTTCTTGCATTTTCTTCTGTGACTGCGATCAGTTCCTCTTTATCAATCCCTTTGATCTGACTGAGCGCTTCTGCTACATAATTCAAGTTCAGAGAAGAATTTCTCTTGCCTCTGTTTGGTTCTGGTGACAGATATGGGCAATCTGTCTCTAATACGATTCTGTCTAATGGTGCATACGCTGCAACTTCTTTTAATGTCTTTGCATTTTTAAATGTCACAACCCCGCCAATTCCAATATAAAATCCCATATCAAGGAATTGTCTTGCCATTTCTTTGGAATATGAAAAACAATGAACCACTCCTCCGATGTCTTCTGCATGTAATGATTTCATTATATCATATGTGTCCTTTGCTGCATCCCTGCTGTGAATAATAATTGGTAATCTCACTTCCCTGGCAAGCTCAATCTGTGCTTCAAACCATTTTTTCTGAATCTCACGTTCTGGTTCATCCCAGTAATAATCTAGTCCAATTTCACCGATTGCAAGAATCTTATCTTTGCCTGCGTATTCCTTTAATGTATCCATATCTGACTCTGTAAGATCAGCTGTATCACTTGGATGAACTCCAACAGCTCCATACATCATCGGATATCGATTCACTGCATCTACGATCCATGCAGATGTTTCCATATTAGATCCTACATCAACAATCGTTCCGATCCCATTATCTTTCATAGAAACCAACAGTTCTTCTCTATCCTGATCAAACTGCTTATCATCGTAATGTGCATGTGTATCAAATATCATCGTTTCTCCCCTTTCTCTCTTCGTCTCTTTAATCTAACTGTATTTCCGTTAACTGCAAGGCAGTGAATACTTCGTAAAAAACTTGACATACGGCTGTACCCATAGTCTTTTATATTAAATCCGCTGTGTTTATCTTTCAATTCTAATGTTATGGCTGATAAATTCTCCAGTGAACCTCCATTTTTCTTTACAAAAAGAATCACTTCTTCTTCAATTGTTTCTCTGCTTGTCAATTCTTTAAATTCCACATAACAATTGGTATCTTCCTGAACGATCACAAAATTATCCATCTCTTCATCGATCAACACACTTAATTTTGTATATCCATAATTTCGCACATCAAAATCTGAATATTTCTCATTCAGTCGGTTTCCAATTCTCCCTAAATCAACTGGTGCATTTCCATTTTCACTGATGATATCCGCAATTGTGCAAGAAATTTCGTCTAATGATGTTACATTTTCAATCTCATTATTTTCAATCTCATCTTCTTTATCCCTGTCTGCTTCATACAGAAGATTTAGATGTATAAATTTATTACATGCTCTTGTCAATGCAACCGGCGTCTTGGATTCTCCCATACCAATAACGTACATATGCTCTTCTCGAAGTCTCATCGCAAGCCTTGTAAAATCACTGTCACTAGTTACCAGGCAAAATCCATCCACTTTCTTCCCATATAATAAGTCCATTGCATCAATAACCATTGCCATATCTGTTGCATTCTTACCTGAAGTGTAAGCGAACTGCTGTACAGGAATAATGGAATACTCTAATAATAACTCTTCATTCCACCCATTTGCCTTTGACCAGTTTCCATAGATTCTTCGGCAAGATGGAAATCCATATGCTTCAAGTTCCTGAAAAATAATAGGTGCATACTTGGGACTGATATTATCTGCATCGATCAGAACTGCAAACTGATTCTTTTCTTCTTCTACCATATTTTCCCTCATATCTAAAATTGTTTATAAAATGAAAAAAGGATATATCCTCTCGAATATATCCTTAAGTAAATACCAAGCGGGTGATGGGAATCGAACCCACGTGATCAGCTTGGAAGGCTGGAGTTCTACCATTGAACTACACCCGCATATCTTGTTCGCTGTTATTTGTTCTCCCCAGCGACAAGTAATACTATACCATCACTTTTTATAAATTGCAAGTGTTTTTTTGAATTTTTTTTATTTTTTTGAATAAATTATTGTAAAGGATTCTTGGAGTATATTTTATGATGAATTCTATCTGGTGTTTTATGATCTTATTTGGCTTGATCGTTGGAAGCTTTAATGGGAAGATTGCTGTACTTTCCGATACAATTCTTTCTTCCTCCAAAGAAGCTGTAGAACTCTGCATCCTTATGTTTGGAATTGTTGGTCTGTGGTCTGGACTCATGAACATTGCCTTATCTCTTGGAATCACTACAAAACTTCAGCAAATGTTATCTCCCTTCCTTTCCTTTCTTTTCCCTAATTTAAAAAACAAAAAAGCAAAAGAATACATCAGCACTAATATTATTGCAAATATGCTAGGGCTTGGCTGGGCTGCAACTCCTTCTGGATTAAAAGCTATGGAAGAATTACAAAAAAATAATCCTCATAAAGATACCGCAACCAATGAAATGTGTTCTTTTCTTATTTTAAATATCTCATCCTTGCAGCTGATTCCGATCAATATCATTGCTTACCGCAGCCAATATGGTTCCGTAAACCCAACGAAAGTACTGATTCCTGGACTGATCGCAACTTTTGCTTCCACGATCATGGCTGTTATCTATATCAAATGGAAGGACCGAAAACGATGATCACATTTCTTGCAAATCTTGTAATTCCAATGTTTATATTTACTCTTATTTTATATGGAACATTAAAGAGGAAGGATATCTATACACCATTTCTTGAAGGCGTTATGGACGGCTTTAAGATCGTATTTGAAATTGCTCCAACTTTGATTGCTTTATTTTTTGCAATTCAGATCTTTCGTTCTTCTGGTGCTCTTGACCTGATTGTTCGTTTTCTGACCCCTGTCGGGAGTCTGCTTAAAATTCCTCAAGAAGTTCTTCCTGTGATTTTTGCAAAACTTTTTTCTTCTTCTGCTGCAACTGGATTTTTATTGGATATTTATAAAACTTCTGGTCCAGATTCTTTAGCGGGATTTATGTCCTCTGTGATCCTCAGCTCTACAGAGACCTGTTTTTATACATTATCTGTATATTATTCTGTGGTTGGAATTAAAAAAATCCGTTATACTCTGACTGGTGCATTACTTGCTGTGTTTACAGGAACCCTGATTTCTATTGTACTGTGTTATTTATAGCCTATCAAAATCTCTCTTTCCAAAAGAATTTTATTATTCCAAATCTTTTTTATTCTCCATCTCTCGGAAACTGACAACCAGATCATAAACTTCTGGTCTTTTCTCTTTCAAATGTTCATCCAGACGATGCCTTCTCTCTTTAAATCTCTGTGCAAGTTCTGGATGTTCTTTCATGATTCGTTCATGAATTTCTCTTCGATGTTCCTCAAAACGTGCCGCCAGCGTCCTTTCATCTTTTCCGGAAACATTTACAATCTCTTTTAAATGTTCTTCCAAATGTTCTAACCATTCATCTTCATCAAACGCTTCCATATGTGACCATCTTCCATGCAACAGATTTTCTACATTTCCATTTTGCTTTAGCTGCTCGATCTGGCGTGTGATCTGTTTCTCAATCTGATCTTCTGTCTCTGAACCAAATGCCCAGACAAACTCCTGCATCCGATTGTCCACACGCTTTCTTGAAGCACTTCTTTCTTCATTATCGACTCCGCCTTCTAATGGATATGGACGTTTGATTCCCATATCTTTTAATGCAATATGGATTGTTCTTCTAACACATCCCTCTTCAATCAGATAACCAATCCCAAGCTTTCTCATCTGCTCATTTAAACCAGCAATATGCTCTGTAATGTAAAACTTGATTCCTTGTTCTTTGAATGACTTATAAAGAATCTCAAGTCGATCTGCTGCCGTGATATCGATACTTCCGATTCCGCTTGCATCAAGAATTACCGCTTTAATATTCCCTCTACGTTCAATCCCCTGCTCAATATCCTGCTGCAGCACCCCTGCATTTGCAAAAAATAGATTACTGCTAAATCGATAGATCACAATTCCTTCGATCTCATGAATCTGACTACTCTCTGCCAGATCACGAAAATGTTTATGTCCCGGCTGAATTCCTAAGAAACAACTTGCTGGTTTTGATGAGCGAATTACCATTTCCGCAAATGATAAAATAATTCCGATCAGTACACCATTGATCGTTCCAAGTAGCAGTACACCAATAAACGCTCCCCAGAAAATGAAACATTCTGTACGGCTGACTTTCCAAAGTTTCACTGCAAGTTCAAATTCTGTTGCACCAAGAAGTGCTGAAATTACGATTGCTGTCAACACTGGTATCGGCAGATATCCTATAAATCCTGTTCCAAAAAGCAGTAAAATGATCATTGATAATCCTGCCACAATACTCATTAACTGCGTTTTCCCTTGATACTGCTCTCCCATTGCTGTTCTTGAAACAGATCCATTGATCGGACAGCATCCAGTCAATGCCGCCACAAAATTTCCCGCTGCAAATGCAAACAATTCCTGATTATCGTTGATACGGTATCCATTTTTCTGTGCAAAATTATTCTCTGCAAGAAGTGTTTCTGCCATAATAACAACTGCTACTGACAAGCTGATCGTCACTACTTCGTCCATCGGAACTAACGTAAAATCAGGAAAACTCCATCTTGGAAGTCCTGGTGATACTGCATCCAATGTCTTGATTCCCCATTCTTTCATCGGCAAAACCTGTGTCATGACTGCTCCTGCTGCCATCATCACTACTGCCATTGGGAATTTTGGCATTATCTTTTTGGCTCCCAATAAGATAACAAGTGAAACAATCCCTAAGATCAGTGACGGAAGATTGATCTGTTCTGCTGTTTTTTCTATATGTTCCAAAAGTTCTAATAATTCTCCCGTTCCCGCAGTTCCACCCATAAGTTTTGGTACTTGCATCAAAATGATCGTTGAACAAATTCCTGTAATAAATCCACCCATAACTGGTGCCGAAATATAATTCACAAGTTTCCCTGCATGCATCAGATAAAATGCGATCAACCATACTGCCACAAAAAACGTGATGACTGGAACGACTGCAAGTGCTTCCTTGGAACCACTTTGGATATTCATTCCTAAAAGTGCTGACCCTACCAACGCTGCAGGTGCTGCATCTACCCCAAAGATAAATTGAGGTGATGTAGAAAATAGTGCAAATAAGATGATCGGAAACACAGATCCATATAATCCATAAACCGCTGGAATTCCTGCAATCTGTGAATATCCCATAGAAATCGGTATAGATACTGCCATAATGATAATTCCCGTGATCACATCATGCATCAGGTTTTCTTTTTTGTAATTCTTCATTGTATGTCCTAATGTCATTCTTCCATTCCTTCTTTCTAATTTAAATGTTCCCTCATATAATTTAGGAACTGCTTCTGTGCATAATCTAAAGGCTTATTTTTCTTATAAAATAACGAAATCATTGAGTGAAATTCTTCTTCTAACGGTATCATTTTTATCCCATCACATTTTGCTTCGTTATATACTGTTGGAAATGTGATCGTGATCCCAACTCCTTCACTTACAAAACTCATGATCGTATTCGCCTGTGGAAATTCAAAAATTATATTTGGCTTAAATCCTGCTTTTTCGCAAGCCTTAGAAAATACTTCGTAACTTCCGCTTCCCTTTTCTGGGAAAATAAAATTATCATTACAAAGTTCTTTTAGCTGGATTTTTTTCCTCCCATATAATGGATGTTTCTTATGAATAACTGCACATAGCCGGTCATCATATAATGGCGTAAATCGATATTTTTTCTCATCTTCCATTGTATTTTCTCTTAAGATCAAAAAGTCATAACTATCTGAATTTTCCTGAATCTCACTTGCAATCCTTTCGTCTATCACCATTTTTATATCCGGATATTGTTTTTTGAAATCTGCTACCATTCTTGCAAAATGATATGGTGCAAGTACTGGCATACATCCAATTTTGATCTCTTTATTTTTTTGTATGTTTTTTAGCATTTCTTCATACATTGATGTCATTTCTTTTGCATAAGACAAAAAAATTTCCCCTTCTTTGGATAACTCAAATCTCCGGGTATTCCTACGGATCAATGTTGTTCCTAATTCATTTTCCAGCTTTCTGATCTGCTTTGACAATGCACCTTGTGTCATATTACAAGAATACCCAGCCTCTGTGAAATTCTTTTGTCTGCATAATTCCATATAATAATATAGCTGTTGTATTTCCATTTTTATAATCCTCTTTTATTTTCATATATTTCATTTTACACTTTTTATTCTCATTTTTCATCATACTCAATCACTTTTAGCTGCTATTTTCTGTATATATTCCTACATGGAATATATCAAGTCTTAACTGGAATTGCAATACTTACTTCTACCTCTATATAATAAGAACACAAAAGGGAAATAAATTTATGAAAATATAGAATTTTGATAGAAAGGATGGATAAAAATATGAAAAACGAAAAAACTTTTTTCTACCATAGATTATTGTTTTATATTTTAGGACTGCTGATCATGTCTGTTGGTTCTAATTTATTTTTAAAAGCAACTCTTGGAGTTGCCCCAAGCTGTACAATGGCTTTAACTTTAAGTTATCTCTCCCCTGTTCACAGCTATGCTTTATTTAATTTTCTGATCAACTCAACATTTTTGATCTGTGAAGCAGTGGTTCTCCGTGAATTCGGGAAAATACAGTTTATTCAACTTGGGTTGACATTTGTTTATTCTTTATTTATTGAATTTACTTCTTATGGTTTATTCTTTATCGAGCCTCATGGTCTTGCAGCAAAGATCTTATTATCTGTTATTGCATGTGCAGTTTTATCTACAGGTGTTGGATTTACAATTAGTTCTGGATTTGCCGTTATGCCAATGGAAGGTCTTGTTAAGAGTATCGCTGAGAAGAAAAATGTAAGCTTTGGTGCCGTGAGAGTTTGTCTGGAAGTTTTATTTACAGTATGTTCTGCTGTCGCTTCTTTTGTTTTACTTCCAGAATTACCATCTGTTGGAATCGGAACTGTGATCGCTGCTTTCTTAAGCGGAAATATTACAAATGTATTTTCTTCACTGTTCCACAAAAGAATCAATGCTTACTTAGGATTTCAGGCATAATTTTTAACTTTAACAATATACAATAATATGCAGTAAAAAACCGTAATCACTACAAAAACTATTAGTGATTACGGTTTTTTATCATACTCTTTTATTATAAATGCTAAGTAATCTTCTAAATGATCTGATGACAGATATCATTCAAACAACATCTCTCACAATGTGGTTTCGTTCTTGCCGTGCAGACATCTCTTCCATGCCATACAAGTCTGTGACAAAAATCACTACCTTCTTCTGGAGGAATGATCTTCCATAATGCCATCTCCACTTTCTTTGGGTCTTTAATTCCATCAACCAAACCAATTCTATTCACAAGACGGATACAATGCGTATCTGTTACGATCGCAGGTTTTCCAAACACATCTCCCATGATCAGATTGGCACTTTTTCTTCCAACACCTGGCAGACTTAAAATAGATTTGAAATCTGTTGGGATGTTACAATCATATTCATCTCTTAAAACTTTCATGCATTTACTGATATCTCTCGCTTTGCTTTTTCCAAGTCCGCATGGACGTACAATTTCCTCAATATCTGCGACATCTGCTGCCGCTAATGCTTCTACAGTTGGATATTTTTCAAACAATCCTTTGACTACAACATTAACTCTTGCATCTGTACACTGGGCTGCAAGTCTTACACTGACTAATAATTTCCATGCCTGATCATATTCCAGTGTACAATCCGCATCTGGATATTCATTTTTCAAACGTTCAATTACTTCTAATGCTAATTCTTTTTTGTTCATTGATTGCAAATCCTCCCTAAAAGCTGTTTGGTTATTTTTGTTATTTTAGCACTGGAAAGAAAATTGGTCAAATTACAGATATCTCTGCATGATCTCGCACAAACGATTCATCTCCCAAGGTTTTGCAATATGCTCCTTCATTCCTGCATTTTTCGCCATTACAACATCTTCTGCAAATGCATTGGCAGTCATTGCTATGATCGGTATTTGTTTTTCTCTATATTTTCTGTGGGAACGGATTGCTGCCGTTGCTTCGTATCCATTCATTACAGGCATATGAATATCCATAAAGATCAAGTCATAAAAACCACTTGGTGCATTTGCAAATTTTTCAACGGCTTCTTTTCCATTTTCTGCAGTCTCAATGTTAGCCTCTTTATTGGATTTCCCTTCAATGATATTTTTTAGTGTTGCTGTAAGCCTTGATCTGAATAATGATTTTGCTATAAATTCATCAACTCCAGCCTCTCTTGCCTCTGCTTCGATCTCCGAATAATCATATGCCGATAAGATAATGATCGTCACATCATTTCCAAAAAACTTCTATTTTCCCCATAAAATAAATTTTTAAGTGAACCTTTGGTAATTTCCATAAACTCCTTGTAATCATATCCAAGATTATAAAGTAAAAATCCACTGACATTCGTAATTGTCAGATTCTCATCATAATGTCCTGTCATAAATCCAACTGCATGATTATTACGGATCACGTCTTTGATCATCTCATAACTATTCTCCTCCAAGTTTGAATCACCCACAGAATATATTATTTCTTCCCTAAATAACTCCTTATTCATTATTTCCTATTCCTTATTCATACTCTTTTTATCTATGTCAAATACTTTCTTGATATCTTCAAACATGTAAAAAACACTATAGATAAATATATCTACAGTGTCCCCTGCACTCTTATTATACAATGTGCAACTGGCTGCCATGTCAAAGGCCCTATAGCTTTGCGTCACAGCCTTTCGACTGCTTTGCCGTTATATCTTTCTTTCGTTCAATATATTTTAATCCTTCATATCCAACAACTGATGTTGTATACACGCGATCTTGATAACTCTCTCTTGGCGGCATGATACAGTTTGTTGTAAATAATCCATCCATTACCAATCGGTCGGCTTCTTTGGTCCGGTGTGTATTTGTAACTGCTTTCCACAGACACCTGTTACCACACATCCTTTATTGCCTGCTGTCTGCTGGCATTGAAAACAAAACATATCTGGCATCTTATTTCTCTCCTTTTTTATTTGTTAATAGAAATAAGATGTGCAAAATTCTCTGTGACTATTCGTATTAATTTCTTTTCCATATCCTGATTTAAAACTCTCTTAGGAATAATAAGTGCTTCTATGGAACTAATATAAATGTAAAAAGCCGTCTCTGTTTCACAAACATTTTCTACCTTTTGATAATCTACTTTCACTTCCTGGCCTTTTGTTATCTCTATAATCTGATCTTCCGTAAAAGTTAATGTTATTTCTTCTGCAAATGGTAGTCCTTCTGTTTCTATCATTTTAAGAATTGTCTTGCGAATACCTCTTTTCATAATCTTTTTAGCCTGTGCTACACATACAATTGAAAAAATGCATAATACAATTACTTCTGTAATGATCAACATTTTTTCTGCTCTTGCCAAAATGAAAATTACTATCGCAAGAACACTGATCATTGGTCCTGCTAGTTTTAGAAAAAACAGATTTCTCTTTCCTACCTCTGAATGAATTAACTGATGAAATTCGTTGAATTCTATGTAGTCTTCGTCTGTTAATTTGTAATTTAGTTGCAGCATATTCCTTCCCCCCCTGCTTTATTTTTAAGATAACGCATATACTTTAATCAAAAAAGATCCAGAGAGTACCATTCTCTGAATCTTTTATTATGCTTATCTCCTAAAAACTATACTTATAGTTTACATATGTTCCCGAAAATAGTCATGAAAATACTGCATAACCTTCACCAACAGATCCTGTTCCTGCTCATTTAACGTATCAAGCAGTCTCTGGATCATCTGTTTATGAAATTCTCTATGATGATTGTATGCTTTTCTCCCTTTCTCAGAAAGTGATATATAAACAACCCTTCGGTCTCTCTCCCCACGTTTGCGGATCACATATCCTTTCTTCAAAAGATTACTGATAGCGGTTGTAAGTGTCCCAACCGTAATATTTAAATCTCTAGCAATCGTTGACATATTCTTAGGTTTCTTAATCCCGATCGCATCAATAATATGCAGATCTTTATTTGAAATATCCTTAAACTCATCCGTGATCACGGCTTTCTCTTCTTCATATGAAATTCCGTGGAATAAGTCTACCACCATATTATTTAAATGATCCTTATCCAATCAATCCACCTCCTAAAAACAACGATTTAAGAGTATTATACATTTAATTGTTGGAATTTTCCACTTCTAAATTGTGTGCTTCACCGATTACTTTTGCTAATGCTTCTTTCGCCTGTGTTGGCAGTGCATTGTATCCACCATCTTCTACGTCTTTCTCGAAGACGAAATTTAATCTGTCTGTCATTCTTGCTTTTAATGTCTCTACATAATTCATATCGCTGAAGTCTGAAACATATCCTTCCATCTCAAGCACTTCAATATCTGTAAATGGTCCCCACTGTTTGAATTCTCCAGTTCCTTCTACAACCTGTTCAATAGCAGAAATTGTTGTTACAGGTTTGATATCTTTACCCATGAAATCGCCTGTATTGATGATATAGCAGTCCACATTTCTTTCTTTTACAAGTTTTCTAAATTTCTTATAGTCATTTACAAGAGGATATGTTCTAAATGGGTTTGCGTATGGTTCTACAACCAGACGGTTTGGATCAACTCCAGGAGCTAAACGTTCTGCACTGCTTCGTTTTGTTGCAAGTGTTGCTCCCATAACAGATGCTAAGGATGCTCCCTTGATCTTAACGATTGGTGGGATTGTTGGGTCTTTCATGATCCAGAAGATTGCACTTACTGGATCATTGATCTTATCTACACGGTTTGGTGACCATAATTTGGACTTAATCGCACGACCATTTCCGTTACGGATATCTTCTGTGACAAGAACGACTTTTCCTTCGCTGTCTCTTGTTGCAGAGCAGTTCTGTGCTGTTAACAGATATTTATTATCTGGGCATCCTGTTGGATAGTCTGCTGTCTTATCAAAATATGTTGGTTCCATTGCGATAGATGCACCTGTTTCTGTGTTGATGATAAATGCATCGTCATGCAGAACCTGAATTTCTTCGTATTTGTTATTATGTGTTGCATGTGTTAATGTGGATTTTCCAGATCCTGATAATCCGAAGAAAGATGCTACAAATTTTTCTCCGTTATCTAATTTGAATTCTTTCTGTCCACCATGGCAGGAAGCATATCCGTTGCGGTTTGCGATCGCCCATGCGATTGTTAATGTACCTTTCTTATGTTCTCCAAAGTATTTCATACCAAGAAGTGCAGCACAGTTTGTATCTGTATTAAAATATGTTAATCCTAAAGGATGCTCTTCATGTGTCCACTGTGGGTCTGAGAAAATATAGATATCTGTCTCATCAGCAATTGGCTGTGAATTCTTATACATTTCATTGTATTTAGGATTCATATACTGGAAGTTTAACATCCATGAATATAAGATATTTTCTTCTCCTTCTGGAATTAAAAGATGTGCTTTTACCATAAATTCAGGATCTAATCCGATATATACCTGCGCATGATATAATGTCGTCCATCTTGTATCATAGATCGCATCCATCAGTTTCAGATCCAGATCATTTGTATCAACACCAGGTTCACTGGAAATTCTTCTTGCAGCCGCGCAACGTCCAGTCACTGAGCCATCGTTAAATAACAGAACTTTGGAACCTTCATCTAAACCAATTGCTTCTGGTTTATATACTGGCATATCTGTAACGATCGTTCCAGGAGAATTCTTTGCTAATTCATAAGCCTGTTTTAAATCTGTTACCTCTACGACGTTGTTCCCATAAAATGCTGCTTCGATAATGGATCTTGTTTTTGAAAATCCAGGCTTTCCTTTTCCGATTTCTTCGTGTGTGTAATAAGCTTTTGTTGACATAAGTTACTTCCTCCATTCATAGGTTGCTTTCGATGCGCTTTCTCAAAATGTCAAAACTACATGGGCCTGCATCTAAAATCTCTGTGTGGTATGCTTTCAAGTTATATTGTTTTCCTGCCTTGTTCTTATAATCTTTCAAAAGCTCACAAAACTCCTGATAACCAATGTAATAAGACAAATAATTTGCAGGATTCTCGATGATCATCTGAAATAGTTCATCTGCCTGAGACTTCTCCATCCCAAATGATCTTAAATACGCTCTGACATCTTTCTTCTTCCATCCTTCATAATGAACTCCAAAATCGACTCTTGAACAAAGTGCCAGATTGTACTCGTACATCTCCATATTCATCTGCTGATAAATATCGCCATATCCTTTGGCATCATTCATCATACTGTAACTAAAACCTTCCACATAAGCTGCATATCCTTCTGAATATCCTGGATAATCAAGAATATAGCGTATCGGATCCTCACCTTTTGCCGCATAATAAACATTCTGATATAAATGCCCCGGATATCCCTCATGTGCTAAAGTCGGATACAACTCTGCAGTTTGTGCCTGATTTACATAAATCACATTCTCCTTGTAAGAATCGATTGCCGGCACCATATAGAACGCCGGACTAGTATATTCTTCCATGGTTTTGTGCACATATTTTATTTTACAGCTGACTTTTGGTGCCTTTGGATAATATTTTACCATCTTTTGCCTTAGTTTGTTAAGTACCTTTTGTGAATTTTGCACAATTTTAATATTTTTTTTAGATTTTCTATATCTATTTATGATATTAGGATACTTTTTTTGTAATTTTATAAGTTTTCGAAGACATTTTTCAATGGATTGGTCACTGATCTCAATCATTTCTTCCACTGTTTTATCTGATCCTGTCTTCTGTGCAACTAATGCTTTGTAATATTCTTTTCCATTTTTGTAGTAATACAGACCATTTTTATTTTGCCCATTTCCCTTTAGTGCTTGTAAATGAGAATATAATTTTTCGTAAGCTGGAATAACTTTTGTCCTTACTAGTTTCTTATTTTTCCTGCAGTATCTCTTTTTCTGTGATGCATTGATTCCTTTGATTTCTGCCATCCTTAAATTAAATGTTGCAACCAATATATTATTTTTATTTCGTTTTATAACGCTTTGAATCTGTTGCAATACTCCTCTTAGTGACTGATCTGATATAAATAAATTTCTCTTTACCTGTTCCTTACTATATTGGATCAATGAATTAAAATATCCATCCAGTCCTTGTAATAATCGAAAATAACTTTTGATATCTTTTTCGTTTTTTAGACGATATTCACTTAATGTCAATAGAATCTGTACCTGCTGCCCAGACGTTTTTCCAAGGATTCTCTCATAATAAGGATACATGGACAGATTTTTCTGTCTTTTTAAGTAATCCAACAAAATCATATATGTATTTTGTTGTTTTTTCGTTAATTCCTTTTGTTTGATTTTTTTTAATTTCTCAAGTTCTCTTGAAATTCTAATCTTTTCATTCAATATATTTTTTTCATTCATCACTGGGTAGAGATTTTGGGACTGTTTTACCCCATATTTTTCAGAATTTTCTAAAAGGTAGTGCTTTGTAATTTCATTTTCCGATGCACTTTCTCTAAAAAATGTCGTAACATACTGGTTAAATGCTTCTTGTGATGTATTCTTTGTCTGATCTTTTTTCTCTTTGATCAGGCTGTAAACTCCAAGAAATATCAGACAAATTCCGATCATGATCAATTTTATTCTGACCTTTTTTAATCTTCCTTCCAATTCCGTTTCTCCCTCCATATCACTGCCTGTTAATATCTTATTTTTTAAAGAAAAGAAATAGACTATCCGCTAAAGATGTACTATAATTAAAAGGATAGAATCAAGAAATCGGAGGAGCACTATGAGTAAGAAACCATATTATATTACGACTGCAATTACTTATACTTCCGGAAAACCTCATATTGGTAACACATATGAGATTATCCTGGCAGACAGTATTGCTCGATATAAAAGAATGGAAGGCTATGACGTATTTTTCCAGACAGGAACAGACGAACATGGTCAGAAAGTAGAATTAAAAGCAGAAGAAAAAGGTGTAACACCAAAAGAATTTGTTGATGATGTTGCTGGAGAGATCAAGAGAATCTGGGATCTTATGAATACTTCTTATGACCGCTTTATCAGAACTACTGATGAAGATCATGAGAAACAGGTTCAGAAGATCTTCAAGAAATTATATGAACAGGGAGATATCTACAAAGGTGAATATGAAGGTTTATACTGCACACCTTGTGAATCTTTCTTTACAGAGAGCCAGTTAGTCGATGGTAAATGTCCTGACTGCGGACGTCCAGTACAGCCTGCAAAAGAAGAAGCTTATTTCTTAAAATTAAGCAAATATGCAGACCGTCTGATCGAACACATCAATACACATCCTGAATTTATTCAGCCAGAATCCCGTAAGAATGAGATGATGAATAACTTCCTTATTCCAGGACTTCAGGATCTGTGTGTTTCAAGAACATCATTTTCATGGGGAATTCCAGTAGACTTTGATGAAGGTCACATCGTTTATGTATGGTTAGATGCATTAACAAATTATATCACAGGTATTGGTTATGACTGTGATGGAAACAGTTCAGACAAATTTAACAAGTTCTGGCCTGCAGATCTTCACCTGATCGGTAAAGATATCATTCGTTTCCATACAATTTACTGGCCAATCATCTTGATGGCACTGGATCTTCCACTTCCTAAACAGGTATTTGGACATCCTTGGTTACTTCAGGGCGATGGTAAGATGAGTAAATCTAAAGGTAATGTTTTATACGCTGATGATCTGGTTGACTTCTTCGGAGTTGACGCAGTTCGTTACTTCGTTCTTCATGAAATGCCTTTCGAACGAGATGGTGTGATTTCATGGGAATTAATGATTGAGCGTATGAACTCTGACCTTGCCAATATCCTTGGTAACCTTGTCAATCGTACAATCTCTATGTCCAACAAATATTTTGGCGGAATCGTAGAAGACAAGGGTGTTGTCGGAGATTATGATGATGATCTGAAATCCGTTGTAACAGGTACAAGAGATAAAGTTGCTGAGAAGATGGCTGACCTTCGTGTTGCAGATGCAATAACTGAGATCTTTAACCTATTCCGCCGCTGCAACCGTTACATCGATGAAACAATGCCTTGGGTATTAGCAAAAGACGAAGCTTCTAAAGACCGTCTTGCAACTGTTTTATACAACCTTGTAGAGGGAATTACAATTGGTGCATCTTTATTATCACCATATATGCCAGAGACATCTGAGAAGATCTTTGCTCAGTTAAATACATCTATGGTTGAATTTGATAACCTTGCAACATTCGGAAACTACAAGAGTGGTACAAAAGTAACTGAAAAACCTCAGATCTTATTTGCAAGATTAGACGAGAAAGAAGTTATGGAGAAAGCCAAAGTCTTAATGGAGAAACAGGCTGCTTCTGTGAAAGCTGCAAATGCTGCCATCGAAGAAGATACTGTTATTGACATTGAACCAAAAGATGAGATCACTTTTGATGATTTCACAAAGATGCAGTTCCAGGTTGGTGAGATCATTGCCTGTGAAGAAGTAAAGAAATCAAAAAAACTTCTTTGCTCTCAGGTTAAGATTGGAAATCAGGTAAAACAGATCGTTTCTGGTATCAAAGCTTACTACAAACCAGAAGATATGGTTGGTAAGAAAGTTATGGTACTTGTAAACTTAAAACCAGCCAAATTAGCAGGAGTTCTTTCCGAGGGAATGCTTCTTTGCGCAGAAAATGAAAAGGGTGAATTAGCCCTTGTGACACCAGATAAAGATATGCCAGCAGGTGCTGAAATTTGTTAATTTTACTTACTTGTTCATTAAATTTTAGATAAATAAATAAATTGACAACCAGATTTTGGTATGCTATGGTTTAGTTATAAAATGATTGAAGACAATTAAGGAGGTTTACACATGAAAAGTACAGGCATTGTAAGAAGGCTTGACGAACTTGGAAGAATTACTTTACCGATCGAATTACGTCGTAACTTTGATGTGAACGAGCGCGATCCTCTTGAAATATTTGTAGATGATGACAAGATTATTTTAAAAAAATATAATCCTGCAGATATTTTTACTGGAGAAGATATGGATGATCTGATCGACTACAAAGGAAAGAAAGTCTCAAGAAAATCTATTATCGAATTAGCTAAACTTGCAGGATTCGAAATTACTGAAGCATAATTTTTGAATCAAACAATAAATACAAGAAAGGCTGTCGTATTAATAACAACTAATACGACAGCCTTTTTTCATTCATATTGTAATGCTCTTATTTTTACAAAGGAAGGTGTTCTTATGGGAATTACTATAAATTGACTGCTACATAAAAGTACACTTAAAAATTTAAAAATACTACTTTCCGTAGTTTTAACCGGTGGCGTACTGCGATCCTTTCTTCTTTTGGCTATGATCCTCATATAAAGGAGGAGCCCTACCATGAAAAAGAAGATCAAAGAGCTACGCGAAAAATATATTTTAAATCCTGCCCACTTTTATGTGGGCTATTTTTCTTTTATTCCTCTTCCAATAACTGCTGATAGATTTCTCTTTTACCAACACCCCGATCTTTTGCTACCAATTTCATCGCTTCCTTCTTAGAATGTCCCTGGTCCATATAATGTTTCATATGATCTTGCAATGGAATCTTTAAAAATTCTTCCTGACTTTCTTCTTTTAATTCTTTGAAAGATTTTCCCTCTATGATCATCACACATTCGCCTTTTGGTGGGTTTTCTCTATGGTAGGCAAGGATTTCACTCAGTGTGGATTTAAAAACGCTCTCATGCTTCTTCGTGAGTTCTCGGCATAGTGTCATAGCTCTGTCTCCAAGCACTTCGTACAGTTCTTCTAATGTTCTTACAAGACGATGCGGTGCTTCATAGATAATCATCGTTCTTGTCTCATTTTCCAGAGAATCAAGAATCTGTTTTCTCTCTTTTTTATCTGCCGGAAGAAATGCTTCAAAACAAAATCTTCTTGTTGGCTGCCCGGAAATGATCAATGCATTGATCAATGCACATGCCCCTGGTAAGGCTGTCACTGTGATTCCTGCTTCGTGACACTGTCTCACCAACTCTTCTCCCGGATCTGAGATTCCTGGTGTTCCTGCATCTGTGATCAGTGCAATATTTTTTCCTTCCTGCAATTGCTTTACAAGCACTTTTGCTTTCTCCACACGATTATACTCATGATAACTTGTCATTTTCGTCTTAATCTCAAAATGATTTAATAATTTGATGCTGTGTCTCGTATCTTCTGCTGCGATCAGATCAACTTCTTTTAATGTATTGATCACACGAAAAGTAATGTCTTCGAGATTACCAATCGGTGTCGCACACAGATATAATGTTCCACTCATACTTATTCCTCCGGATTCATTCCATAAATCTTATAAATTTCTTCTGTATATTTTCCTTCTTTTTCATAGACGATCAATGGAGGCTCTACCGTCATTCTTGACTTTCCACCTTTTACTGCTTCTAACAGAAATATATTCGGTTCTTTATCGATATATGGATGCACAAAACGAATTCTTTTAGGCTCCAATCCATCTTTTGACAACTGGCATAAAATTTCTGATAAACGAAATGTCCTGTGTACCAGAAATAATTTTCCTTTATTCTTTAAAAGCTTCTTCGCTGCTACCGTAATATCCGCAAATGTACACAAAATCTCATGTCTTGCGATTGCTTTTGTCTCGGACGGATTCTTAAGTCCATGCTGTCCAATCATATATGGCGGATTCGATGTGATCGTATCAAAACTGTCATGTGAAAAAATCGCAGAAGCTTCTTTGATATCACCCTCCACGATCTCTATCTTATCTTCCAAATGATTTAATTTGACACTTCTTGCCGCCATCTCAGCCATCTCTGACTGTATCTCAAGCCCTGTAAGATGAGCAGCATTACTCTTTGCTTCCATCAAAATGGGGAGGATTCCAGTCCCCGTACCAAGATCCAGAACTCTCCCACCATTCTTAACTTGTGCAAAATCAGATAAAAGAACTGCATCCATTCCAAAACAAAATCCTTGTTCTTTCTGAATGATCTGATAACCATTGATCCCAAGATTATCAATTCTTTCTTTTTCCATGTCCTTTATTACATCCTTGATTCTTATTATTGCATCCTTTGCTACAGCCTTGACATCCCTGTGGTTTCTTCTTTCTCATCACAAGATCATCAATCTTATATTCCTGAATTTCTTTATCTCCATTCTCATCTTCAACAATCAGTTTTACCTTTTGTCGAAGGACATCAACTCTCTGCACTTCCCCAAATACGCCATCTTTTGTCTTTAATTTCTCACCAATATTTGGAAGTTTACTGTTTAAATATTCGTAAGTTTCCTGTTCATTCTTAAGACAGCACATTAATCTTCCACAAACTCCTGAAATCTTTGTTGGATTCAAAGAAAGATTCTGTTCTTTTGCCATTTTAATGGAAACAGGTGCAAACTCTGATAAAAATGTATTACAGCATAACTTTCTTCCACAGATTCCCATTCCACCGAGCATCTTAGCTTCATCTCTAACACCAATCTGTCTTAATTCAATTCTTGTTCTAAACACTGCTGCCAGATCCTTTACAAGTTCACGGAAATCAACTCGTCCATCTGCTGTAAAATAAAACAGAACTTTATTATTATCAAATGTATATTCTGTTGATACCAACTTCATATCAAGGTTATGTTCTTTGATCTTCTCTAAACAAATCTGATATGCTTCTTTTTCTTTCTCCCTGTTCTTCTCTGCTCTTTCTTCGTCTTCTTTGGTTGCGATTCTTAAAACAGGTTTTAATTCATCTCCAATGCATTTTTCCTTTACCTGTCTTCTCTCAGAAACGACGGATCCAAATTCAATTCCTCGGGCAGTTTCCACGATGACATGATCTCCCGACCTCACCTGAAATTCTTTTGGATCAAAGAAATATATCTTTCCTGCAGTACGAAATCGCACTCCAACTACTTCTACCATACTTTACCATTCTCCTTTATCGTCACGAGCAGCATTTCAATTGCCACTTCAAAATTAACATTCGCGATTAGTCGTCTTCTAGCCTTCTCAACTTCATCAAGAATATGACTGATTCCTTCAAATGAAATATAAATCTCCTGATCTTTTAACTGGCGGTATTTATCTTTAAATACCAGCTGATTTAGTGATCCTGTTGTCTTAAGGATCAGCATATCACGATACCATACCATAATTATATCAAGGAAATCATAAATCTCATTCTTATATTTTGTCAGACTCTTAGCATAAGATACAACTTCATAGATTTCCATACTCTTCATATGTGTAATGACATTCATCGTATCATTTAACATATCTTTAAATTCTTCTGTCTCTAATACATGAAGTGCACGTCCAATATTTCCAAGTGAAAATGCTGCTGCAAATGCGATATCTGCATGACTTGCCCCTGTATTTGCCTTCAGATAATCTTCAATCTCATTCTCTCGGACACTTCCAAGTGTCATGGATACGCATCTTGACAGAATCGTATCTAACAGTCTGTCTTTATTATTTGTTAACAAAAAGATTACTGCATATGCAGGTGGTTCTTCCAAAGTCTTTAATAAAGCATTCTGGGCTCCTGCATTCATACGGTCTGCATCATCAATGATATAAATCTTATAATCACCACTATAAGGTTTGATATCGATTGTTTCATTGATTCCTTTTCGAATATCATCAACACGAATTTCATACTTTTCATGAGTAATATAAATGACATCTGGATGATTTAATGAATCTACCTGCTTACATGCTGCACATTCACCACATCCATCTTTGTGTTCACACAGAAGTGCCTTTGCAACTGCCTTTGCGATCATCATCTTTCCGCTTCCATCTTCACCACTTAATAAATAAGCGTGGGAAACCTTTCCCGTCTTGATTGCTTCTTCAAAATGAGAAATTATTTTTTTATGTCCTATAA
>ERZ857750.1045-NODE-1045-length-32169-cov-9.419723_pt1 | contig 32169 bp, 30 predicted proteins | sample MGYA00519915_ERZ857750 | MGnify/ENA primary metagenome ERZ857750 (study PRJEB31778, sample SAMEA3449358) | human gut metagenome | biome: human gut; feature: human-associated habitat; material: faeces | place: United Kingdom | collected 2010/2012 ...
TTAAAAGAAGAATTTGAAAAATGAAAAAGTACATTGGAACAAAACAGATTGAAGCTGAACCTATGAAAATGGGCGAAGCTGACGAAAAATGCTTGATTGCAGTAGGTGGAAAGCTAACAAAAGAAGAACGGTCTATAAATGGCTATCATGTGAAGTATGATAATGATATAGAATCATGGCTTCCTAAAGATGAGTTTGAGGAAACATATAAGTGCGCTGATACTTTCCTTGACCGTTTGCTTATTGAGCAGCAGGATTTAGCCGAAAAGTTTAGTAAGCTGTGTGCTTTTGTAGATACTCCCAAGTTTGAAGAAGTTGTAAAAAATGAACACCAACGTGATTTGCTTCTGCAACAGCGTGATTATATGGGCGAGTATTTGAACATTCTCAATCAACGTATCAAAGCATTGGGATGATAGTAACTACCGACATAGGAAACATTCTCTACCGGGATTGCAAGGCTTTCGGAATAAGCATAGTACCCAACGGGGAAACGCTGACGGGTGAATTGAAGTCCGAAAGGATTGTCATTCACACGAAGAAGCAACAGCCGGGGACTTATTGGAAGAAGTCTTTCGCAGAAGTGAATCTTTGTGTGCCCGATTTGAGCAAGAATGAAGCCAACTCTATCCGACTGAATGAGCTTGAAAGACAAGCTATGAAGATATTAAGGAGTACAGGTTCCTATAATGGTTCTTTTTATCGCTATTCTATCTATAATATAGGAACGGAAGCGGATACTGCTTTAAAGTGTCATTATGTGAATGTTAGTGTTTTGTTTGAAGTTTTAAATGTAAAATAGTTATGGCAGAGAATAAAAAAATTGTGGTGGTAAACCTTCAGAAGCTGGAGGTTGCGCCGATCGGGGCTGGTGGTGCCGAAGGTTCTGTTTTTGAAGAAGTCCCGGTAGTTCATGAGGACACCTTCACTTATGAGGATGAAGATCCGGAGGTTAAGGATTACAAAGATGTAGCTGGAAATACCTATTATTCCTCTAAAAAGCCGGGTGCGGTTAAGATCAATGCTTCTATTGGTATGTATGATCTTGAGACTAAGGCTAAATTCCAAGGTGGTAAGTTTACAGCGGGGTCAGAGAGTAAGCCGGGCACATGGGAGCGTGCCGACCATGTAGAGAGTAAAGAGTTTACCGTCCGTGCCACAACTGAAGATGGTGTGAAAATTATTTTTCCTCGTGCTGGTGTTTCTGCTTCTGGTAAAGCGAATGAAAAAGCAATTGGCTTAGCCCTTGTTTTTACGGCGTTGAAACCAACTAAAGCCGGCGTTCCTATTGAGCGCTGGGAAGACGGGGAGGATACAACTTTGGGTGGATAAGTTAATGACGAGGGTGAGCAATCACCCTCTAATATTTAAACTATGAGTGAGGTTTCAAAAAACATATCAGAGTTACTTTCCGGTACTTATGGAAAAGCTATTGTTGTAGGGGGAACAGTATATGTAATCAAAGCTCCTTCTATCAAAGTGATAATGAGGGCTACCCAATATTTAAGTAAGGTCGATTTACCGGAAAATGGCACTGTGCGGGAATTAATGAAGGTTGCTCCTGTCAATTTGGAGAATATCGTCAAGGGACTTTCATTCTTGGTGGTTGGTGATGTCCCGAATTATCAAAAAAGAGCTGAAAGCCTCGAACGGCAGATGCTTTCAGGTTCTAAAGAAGAATTATTGCAAGCGTATTTTGTCGCTTTTGAGTTAATAACCGGACGTGATTTTTTCGTAGTCTGCCAGTTAGCGATGGAGCTGGCAAATCTGATAGTAAAACCCAAGTAGTAGGAGGCAATACCATCGTAGGAAGTATTACCTTATTCATGGAAAATTTGAACCTTTCTTACAGGGAGGTGTATGAGGATCTTCCTTATCTTCTTTTGCTCTTGATGAGTGCTGATAAACCGAGGGCTGTCTATGAGGACAAAGAGAAAACTGAAGTAAAAAAGATGTCGGGAAAGGATCTTATGAGACAAAAAAGAGGAGCATGATTCTATATTCACGACAATCTTTTCATTGTCATGTATCTATTCCCATAAAATTCTACTACTTTATTGGTCTGATGTACTTTTATCCAAAACATTGATGTATGCCTAAATTAGCGTTTCACATAGAAGCTGACTATCAAAAAGTCATTAAGTTACGGGAAGAGATAGATAAGTTAAAATCTACTATTGCCGGGATGGATAGTAATACTTCTCCGGCTACTTTCCGGGCAATGGAAGTTCAACTTGCTAAAAATACGAAAGAATTGGATTCTCTTGTCACTTCCGCAGTACGTGCAGGCAATGAAATAAACCAAGGTTTTAAAAAGAAAATATTCGATGCTTCGCAAGTTGTAAACGGATTATCAGAAAAAATTATCACTCAAAAAGCTGTTATTAAAGATGTAGAGACTGATGTAAAACGACTTGGAGAGGCCTATCGTATTGCATTGAAAAGAAATCCATTGTCCGCTAATGAGAAATTGGAAGAATACAACGCTGCACGCAAGGCCTTGGATGGAGAGAAAGCTGCTTTATTTGGATTAACGCAAGAACAGGCTAATGCACGACTATCGGTAAAAAAACTACGTGACGAGTATACTTTATATCGACAGGAGGGTATAGAGAATGTCGGTGTGACAAAGCAGATAGAACAAGCGATGTCTAATGTCGGCAAAAAATTATTGGGAGGATACTCCATTAAGGAGTTTCTGTCAAACATGGTTCGTGTTCGTGGCGAGTTTCAAGCAGTAGACACCGCTATTCAAACTTTGCTTGGAAGCAAAGAAAAGGCGGATGAACTTATGTCACAAGTCCGTGAATATGCAAAGATTTCTCCTCTTGAGTTTTCTGATGTAACCCAAGCTACGCAGATGATGTTAGGCTTTAATATCGAGGTCGAGAAAGTACCACGTTATTTACAGGCTATTGGCGATGTCTCTATGGGAGATACCCAAAGGTTTAACTCGCTTACGTTGGCTTTCTCTCAAATGTCGGCAGCAGGAAAGTTGATGGGGCAAGATCTTAATCAGATGATTAATGCCGGATTCAATCCGTTGCAAATCATGGCAGATAAGACCGGAAAATCTATTGCTGCGCTCAAAGATGAGATGTCTAAGGGGGCTATTTCCGCAGAAATGGTACAACAGGCGTTTATAGATGCTACTTCGGCAAGTGGTAAATTTTATAATATGTCCGAGAACGCTTCAAAAACTATCAACGGTCAGCTATCCATGATGCAAGATGCGATGGATTCAGTATTCAATGAATTGGGGCAGAAATCGGAGGGTGTCATAATTAAGGGTATCCAAACAACCACTTCGTTGATAGAAAACTATGAAACGATAGGTAAGGTATTGGCTGGGTTGGCTGCTACTTATGGAGTTTATCGGACTGCTTTGATAGCCAGTATTACATTAACTCGTAGTTGGGCTGTTGCCGCAAGGGTAGATGCGGCCGCAAAAGGAATCCAAACAATTATGACAAAAGCGCAGACTGTCGCTCAATTGGCTTTAAATGCGGCAATGAAAGCTAATCCTTATGTTTTACTTGCCACCATCGTAGCCAGTTTTACCGCTACTATGTGGGTTCTTCATGATAGTACAACCGCTGTCGAGAAAGCCCAAAAGCAACTTAATAAAGAACAAGAAGAAGCCGCGCACAGGAAACAGGAACTTACCTCTAAAACAGACAGTCTGATTTCAAAAATAAATAGTGAGACTGAATCTGTTTATTCGCAGGTTAAGGCATACAAAGAGCTGATAAAACTGTTTCCCGAACTTGGAAATGTGAGTCTCGAAGAGTTTAAGAATTTGCCTCAGGATCAGCAAAATAAGATGTTATCATCTGTCAATGAGAAGAGAGAAATAGACAATGCGGTTAAGGCTTATGAGGCTGATCTGAAAAGAATAGAGGACCTTAAAAAGAAAATACAAGAGACAGAATCTTCTCCGTACAATAAATCTGGTAATTCATGGATTCATGATGTAGAACGACTTAATAAGCAACTTGATACTGCTAATAATCTTGCAAAACTCCATAAGGAAGAAATAGATAAAATAAAAGAAGCCCAATGGGAGGCTAACACTCCTGTTGAAGAGAAGGTTAAGCATTATGAGGATGTGAAAAGAAAACTTATCGAGGAAAGGGATGAACTTGATAAAACTTTGACGGAATCAGAGGATATAGCTTCTGTGTGGGTGGGTGTTCCTGATATCATTAGTAGTATCAGGCTTGATGCTTTGAATAAGCAGATAGATGAGACAACAGGAAAGATCAATTCATTAACGAGGAATAGTATCTCTGTTGTACAGAATAAATCCTATTGGGAGAAGCAGAAACAGGATGCAGAAGCTGCTCGTAATGCCTTGGATGTATCAAAAAAGAACTCTGAAGATTGGAGCAAGTATACAAAACAGATACAAGAGGCGCAAACGCAAATAGACAAATATTCTGATTCGACCAAGCGCGAAAAACAAGAAAAGAAAGAGGCGGATAAGCAACTCAAACAGCAAAAAACGATTCATAACGAACTTTTATCCTTCCGCCGTCAAAATCAACAGTCCGAAATCGACTTGATGAAAGAAGGATCCGACAAGAAGATTGCCCAAATTTATCTTGACTATGACAATGAGATTGCAGCCATACTCGCCAAAGAGAAAGAGTGGAAAGACGCGCAAGGCGGCAAACTGAGCAAAGAACAGACGGTCGAGATTCATACCGCTTTGGTCAATTCATACGTTAAACGAGAGCAATCGACCTCCAATGTGAATAAGGAACAACTGGAGGAAGAGAAACGCGCCATGAACGAATACCTGAAAGAATATGGTTCATATTTGGAAAAGCGTCAGGCTATCACGGTGCTTTATAATGAGAAGATAGCAAAGGCCACAACGGAAGGTGAACGGCTTTCCCTTGCAGAAGGTATGAAGAAAGAGCTGGCGGACGTGGATAATGAAGCCCAAAAGAGCACCTCCATCATCACCCGGTTGTTTGATGATATGAGTAAAAAGAATATCACCTCTATTCGTGCCATTGCGGATGAAGCGGAAAAATTCTTGTCTTTTCTTGAAAGAGGGGAATATTCCTCTGATAATTCATTCGGTATTACCAAAGAACAGTTTGATGTGCTTCGCAAGTCACCGGATCAGTTGAAGGCCATCAAGGATGAAATAGCCAATGTTCGCCGTGAAGCTGACCAAATGGAAACCTCTTTTAATAAAGTTTCAAATGGCTTGAAAAAAGTCTTTACCTCTGAAAGTGATGCCAAGAAGTTAAAAGAAGGTTTGGCAGAAATAGAAGAGGGCATGAGTGAAATTATGCAGACCGGACAGTTCCTCTCTGACACGTTTTCGAAGCTCGGAGATTCGTTCGGTGGTGTATTCGGTGGGATAGCTGAAGGTTTCAGTGTGGCTATGGACACTGTAAGTTCTGCAATGAACGGTGCGAAAGCCGGTTCCATGTTCGGTCCACTCGGTGCGTCTGCCGGTGCTGCCATTGGCGTCGTTACATCTTTGGCCGGTGCCATCGCCAAAATCCATGACAAGAAGAATGAGAAACGTATCCAGCGGTTACAGGATCAGATCGCCACATTGGATAAATCATATGAAAAACTGGATAAATCCATTCAGAAGGCTTATTCGAATGATGCTTCCCAATTGATCGATCAGCAGAACACACTTTTGAAACAACAGAAAGTTTTAATCCAGCAACAAATCCGTGAAGAACAGGATAAAAAGAAAACCGATAAGGATAGGATAAAAGAATGGCAAAGCCAAATTGACGAGATAAACGAAGCCATAGCAGAAAACAAGGAGAAGGCCAAAGATGCCATCTTCGGGGAAGACTTGAAATCCGCCATTGACAACTTCGCTAACGCACAAGCCGAAGCATGGGCTTCCGGTGAAGACCGGGCAGAATCGGCGAAAGATACCGTCAAGAAGATGATGCGGCAGATGGTCACAGAATCCATCAAGGCTGCAACGGAATCTTCCGGTGCAATGGAGAAGATTCGTGACAAGCTGAAGGAGTTCTATGCCGACAATGTCCTTTCCGGCTGGGAACAGGATTATATCTATAATATGGCGGAAGAACTGCAAAAAGAGATTGACAGGCAGTTCGGTTGGGCTGATAGCCTGATGAAAGATAAGGTGGAAGAGCCGGAGAAAGAAGAAGATATATCCGAAAATACCCTGAAAGGCGCGTATGCCAAAGCTTCCCAGGAAAGCATCGACCTATTGGCCGGTCAGACCGGGGCCGTCCGTATCCTGCTGGAAGATATCCGTGGCGGTATGCAACCGATCCGTGAACAAATGAGGCTGATCTATGATATGCAATCCAGAGGTTGGGAAGATGTGAAGGCCATCCGCGAACTATCAGATAAAGTGGAAAAGAATACCGATCGGATCGCCGAGAATACGAGAGAGATCAAAGAGGTTGCCGGTAAGATATCGGAGAACACCAGAGGCACGGTTGATGCCTTGGAAGGTACTATTAACGTAAAAGTAAAAATGTAGCATTATGGATAAAGAGTTTTTTGAGATCGCAAACCGGTTAGGTGCCTGTAGGTTGTTGCATGGCACGGAAAACAAAGAAGAGCTTATGCGCCTTCTGCTGACGCCGCAGGGTACGGAGTTCTGCACGAAGAATAATTTCCCGTCTATGGAACAATTACGGGAGTTTCGGGGCAAGAAGGCCGAAAGCATGGGAATCTATATCGAGACGGACGTGAAACTGACGAATCCGGTGAAGGTATTCCTGGCCGGTTCCAAGGCAATCCTTCATTTTGATACGATCGGCCGCTACAACGTGATCCTGATGCACGGGGCGGAAGCCGAGATTCATGCGAGTAACTATGCCGTGGTGTTCGTAAAGAACGCTGGCGGTAAGGTAATAACTCATAAAGACCATACAGCACGTGTATTATGACAATAGATGGAAAAGACGTATATACTGAATGGGGATGTAAATTATTGGAAGGTTCTTTTGATGATCTTCTGAAATACCCCAAACGTAAGGCAGTCAAATATAACAACTGGGCGGAAGCCGACGGAATCGATCCCGATCTCTCGGTTGTGGAGTTCGAACCTAAGACCGTCAAGTTGAAATTCCTCATGAAGGCAGAAACGCTTGAGCAGTTCTGGTCTGGGTATAGAAAGTTTGTTGCTGATCTGTCCGCACCGGGCTATCGGGAATTCAATCTTATTGCCGGTATGACCAACCGCTTACGATTCAATGCCGGCTCTTCTCACGAACAGCCTGTGCCATTTAATGCAGGGGAGAACGTATCTGTGTTTGAACTTTCTTTTGTCGAGGACAATCATGCCATTTATCCGGCAACTCCGGCCGGCGGTATCGGGCTTCGCGGGCAGTATGCGATTAATGGGATAGACTTTGCAGACTTCGGTATAGGATCGGACGATAACCAGGAGGACATCTTGAAATATCCTGCGGTTAAGGCGCCGTTCACCGATGGCCGTACGGTAGACCTTTCGACAATCAAAACCCTGCATCGGGAAATAAAACTGTCCCTTTGGATGTTGGCCGGCAGTGTGGAAGAGTTTCTGAATAACTATCGGGCATTTTTTAGCCAGATATCCGGTGTAGGAAATCAGGAATTATATATTAAGACGTTGGATGGTATCATTCAGGTGTACTATACTGATTGCCCGTCCTTTTCTGTGGAAGTCTGGCAGGAGAACCGGATAGGGGCAAGATTCACTATTTCTGTTGTTGCTCCCGTAGTGAGTTGGATAGATGCCGGCGGTGATGTTCGTTACCGTGTGCTGAAGGATCCGGATTTGGGGTTATTGGCAGACGAGCAAGGTAGAATAATAGTTTTCAATTGATATGGCAGAAGAATTTGAAATAATCAGGGCTAATTTGCTTCCGGTAGCCGGAACAATAACCGATAATGATATGATCCTGATCATTCAGGGTGGGAGACCTAAGCGTGCTTTGCCCTCTGCAATGAAAGGTAAACAGGGCGATCCCGGCCTTAGTGCGTTTTTAGGGATAAACGATAAATACATCCTTTGGAAACAAGGAGCTAATGGTGCTTGGCAGAATCTGTTGGAAATTGAGAAAATTCGTGGGCCGAAAGGAGAGAAGCCGGTTTTTCGAAAGTTGAACGGTACGCTTCAAATGAAATACGAAGGTGAGCCGGATAGTGCATACGTGGATATTTTCGACCGTGAAGAATTGAAAATGAAGTTTTCCGATCTGACACCAGCAGAAGTGGATCAATTGAAACTGCATTTTTCTGATCTGACAGAGACTGATAAGGCCGAACTTATGAAGCCGGCAACGGATGCGGCAAAAGAGGTTCGTGAACAGATGTCCCAAATTAAGGAGGAAGCTAATACTGCTATATCGAATGTAAACACCGCAAAAGTGAGCGCAGAGGCGGCAACCAAGGCTGCAAATGATGCCGCAGCTTTAGCAAATGCCGCAGCTGGTCAAGCAACTCAATCTGCCGGAGATGCTGATGCAGCGACCAAATTGGCTGTTGCTGCCACTGCATTGGCGGAGGAAAAAGCCGGTATAGCCAATACCGCAGCCGAGAATGCCGATACCGCAGCAGCTTCAGCCAATATGGCAAAGGAAGAAGCAGATAAAGCAACTGTTGAAGCCAATATAGCCGCAGGAAAGGCCAATGATGCCGCAGGAAAGGCTGACACGGCAACATTAAATGCCAATACCGCAACGGATAAAGCGAATGAAGCAGCATCCTCGGCTACAACTGCCGCTGAAAATGCTAATGCGGCTGTAGAGCGTGCGGATGATACCATAGCTTCTGCCGAGACTGCTACAAAATCGGCGACGGATGCAGCTTTGGCCGCAAACACGGCAAAAGAAAATGCAGACAAGGCGGCAAATACAGCCAATGTTGCCGCTACTCAGGCCAATGAAAAGGCAGGACTGGCGGATACGGCTGCTTTGGCTGCTAATACAGCAAAGGAAGATGCCATAGTCGCAACCGGCGAGGCCAACACAGCCGCCGACCGCGCCAATCGTGCAGCCGAAGCCGCCGAAGGAGTCATCAGTGGACTACAACCCGACTGGAACGTTACCGATCCTGTCAATAAGAACTACATCAAGAACAAACCGGAGATCCCGACGTTGGAGGCTATCCCGGACGAAAATACATTGAGCTATGTCAATACCGACGGTACAACCATCAATTTTCGTATCGGTGATGATGTGCGTGTAGCGGAAGATGGCGAATATGTATTCTACCGGCTTTATGATCTTGCCGGGGGAAAAGCCTCGTGGCAGGAATCCGGCAGCGGTACAGCCTTGCCCGGTAATGTTTATCTGACAGGAGCCAATTATTACAATGAATCAGTACGAACGATAAAACAAGGATATTTAAGCAATGAGTAAGAAAGGTGCATTTATTTATCAACAGATCGAACTGACGACGGCTGAATGGGCCGATAACGCAACCGTCTACCCTGCATCAGTCTGGTTATTTGAACGTTTGGAAAACGGTAAATTCAACATGAAGCTGGCTGATGGCGTTCATACGTTTGCCCAGTTGCCGGCCGTCATGCAGGAGGTGAAGGTCACAGTTAAAACGAATGATGCCACGACCTATATCCTGACGATCACGACGGCTGAAGGTAAGTTCGACACCCCGAACCTTCGGGGAAACGATGCCCCGGTTCCTTCGATCGATCCGGAAACCAAGCATTGGAAAATAGGCGAAGAGGATACGGGTGTGGTAGCCGAAGGACAGGACGGGGAAAGCTACGACGACACGGAAATCAGGAACGCGCTGACAGCCTTGCAGCAGCAAGTCAACACGCTCGTTTCGGGTGACGCATCGAGTGCCATCGAGTCATTTAACGAGATCATCGCTTTTCTTGCCAACGTAGAGGACACACAGACGTTGCAAGGGATCATTGCCGGGCTGAACCAGAGCATCACAAACGTCCAGCAGGCGATTCCGACAAGGCTATCCCAGTTACAGAATGACGACCATACGGTCAAGGACGCTGCTTATGTCCATACCGACAATAATTACAGCAATGAAGAGAAAACGAAGGTATCGGACTCTTTGAGGTTGAAAGAGTATGTCGATGTCAGTACCTTAAAGTCGCTTCCTTCATCACCGTATAACTTGCGTTTTACCTATTCGAGTACATCTGTGCAGGCGATCAACTTTGCGAATATAGGAAGCGTTCCCGAGATGCAGGAGTTTTATCTGTCCATTAAGAACAACACCGGATCAACGATTAACCAACCGATCCCGAACGGTTCGGGCTGGCAATCGGAGGAAACAAGCGTTGAACTGCCAGCTGGTAAAGCCACAGGGGTATCGCTGAAAAAAGAACATGGGATAATTGTCGTGAGAGTATAATGAAAGGAGGTGAGAGATGAAGAGAAGGGTGATGATGGGAAAGAGAGAATTGGTAGAAGTTGTGGAAGAGTTAAAATCATCCGGTACATGGATGGTGCCAGCTGGTTGTAAATTTGTTGATGTATTCATTGTTGGTGGCGGTGGCTCTGGTGCATCGTCAGGCCCTGAAAGAGGTGGTGGCGGTGGCGGATCGGGGTATGTTAAAACATATCTTGATGTGCCTGTTACTCCAGAAAGTGTTGTTAGCTATTCAATAGGGAAAGGGGGAGATCGTGTAGTTTCGATGTCTGCTTACGATGATCAGAAGAATGGTCTTCCAGGGTCAGAGTCCTGGTTTAAATCTAATTCAATAAAAGCTCTTGGCGGAAATGGAGGTCGATATTCCGGAAAAGGGGGCGATGGGGGATCAGGTGGTGGTAGTGGAAGACCTGCAGAAAAGACGGCAGGATATATTGGTGGAAGTGATGGTTCTAATGGAGCAGGTGATATGCCTGGAATCGGTCAAGGGAGTACTACCAGATGCCCGTTCAATAATAAATTGTACGCCGGAGGTGGTGGAGGTGGTGGAGAATATAGTTCCGGATCAGCACCAGGTGGCGGTGGTATCGGTTATGTCGGAGATATTTCGAGAAGACCTACTAATGGAGAACCCAATACGGGCTCAGGAGGAGGTTCTTTTTATATAAGTGGTTCCAATGTCTCAGGAGGATGCTATTCTGGCGCAGGCGGTTCCGGTATCATAATACTTCGTTACATGAAATATAAATAAGACAATATGCTGTATATTCAAAAAAACATTCAGTTTTTGGAATTGGAACAAGAATTGCCTGATTCCTATCTTGTTGGCGACAATATCGAAAATTACGAAGATGGCGCTTATCTCCTGCTTAGTGAAGAGCAGGAACAGTATCATAACGACTATCCGGAGGCATCACCGCTCGAGTGTTGGTATATGGCACTGACACCGGAACCACAGCCGACACCGGAAGAACTGCTCTGGCGTGCCCGTGATGCCAAACGGCAGGAAATCTACGACAAAGACATCCATCATTATTATATTGATGAACAGGACGCATATGTCTCGAACACCCTGCAAGTGAAGGATAAGTGTGGCCGGCAGGAAGAAGTCGAAGTAGGCGGTCATCTTTACGCCTCGAATATCTTAACGGTTGCTCTTGACGAAATAGCGGACTATTCGGAGCAGTGCGCCAAGGTGACAGACGGCTTGCTATCCCGTATCGATGCCGCCCAAACAGCCGAGGAGGTCGAAACTATCGTGGTAGAAGGCTATCCCGAAGCGATCCATACAACAACGGCAGCCTTGCAAACTAAGGCAGATAAGGCAATAGCTAAATCCCCGGAAGCGCAGGCAGTGACCTTTGCTCGCTTGATGGTGAACAGCGTTTCCCTTACCGCCAATCAAGCGTTGGAAATGCAGGTCTTATTCCCCATTTGGGGTGAGAAAGATGCGGAGTTCGGCAAGGAAGTTGAAATAGGTTTCCGGCTTCGAGTAGTGGAAGGAGAAAGCGACACTTTATTCGAGGTGATACAAAAGCACAAGCTGCAAGCCGACTGGAAACCTGGCATAGAAACTGCTTCACTGTATAAGATCGTTGAAGCTGAGCACGCAGGCACGCTTGATGATCCTATTCCATATGTGCAGGGTATGGCATTCGAGAAAGACAAATATTATGAACAATACGGTGTGATCTATCTCTGCATTCTGACGACCGTTACAGGTTATCCGAACGACTTGAAAGACTTGTCCACAATTGTACAGGAGGTAAAGCAATGAAACAGGTTATGTTATTAAAAGTTAAACGGGGGGGGGTAAAACACTCTATAAATAAAGGAGTTACGACCTCTTATCGTAAGAAAGGAGGGCGTAGATGAGACGGTCGATGATGGGACGGAAGAAGTTGCAGTTGTTCACCAAGAGGTTCTATCCTGCCGGGAATTATACCTGGATCGTACCTAAAGGATGTAGGGAGGTGGATGTGTTTCTTGTCGGAGGAGGGGGTGCAGGACATAATGGAAGCGGTGGAGGTGGCGGCTATACTAAAACTTTCAAAAAAGATACATCCGGATGGAGAGACGGTGATGCTATCTCTGTTGCACCGGGTCAGTCAATTCCGATAACAGTTGGGAAAGGAGGAATTGGAGGGTATTCTGAAGTTGCCCCCAACGGTGGATACTCTCAATTCTTAAATTCAAGTTATAGAGCTAATGGCGGAAATGGTGCGGGTAATGGTTATCCAGGCGGAAGTGATGCCGGAGCATATACTGGTGGCAACGGCGGAAGTGGCGGAGCAGGAGATGATTCAGATACGGCTAAAGCGGGTTCTGATGGATCTAACGGAATCGGCAGCCGCAATGAAAATGACTCTCTCTATCCAGCTGGTTCCCTATATGGCGGAGGAAAGGGTCAAAGGCATACAACCCGCGATTTTGGCGAACCTACTGGGAAACGAAATGCCGGAGGTGGTGGTTCAGACAGAAATATAAATGGGGGCATGGGTGGAGAATCCGATTACGACAAAGGATGCGGAACTGGAAATGGCAATAGAAAAAGTGGCGGTTACGGTGGTGGCGGTTGTGGTACTTACGGTAACGGCGGTGATGGCACTGTCCTGATCCGCTATTGGGCTTACGAAGAATGATCTGCCGTTGAAAAAGATGAAACAAGATATTAACGACTAAAAAATAGGAGATAAAGTCATGAGAAATAATTGTTTACAAATGTTAACGGGGGGGGTAAACACCTCTTAACTAAAGTATCTGACCGACTTTCGGCGGAAAGGAGGTTGGTATGATAAGATCGATGATGGGACGAAAGAAAGTAGACAGGAATACTTTGCTGTTGCTACATTTTGATGGATCATTGAAAGATGAAGCCTCAGGCAAGCCTTATGTTGGTAGTAATATGTCCTATGTAGTGGGAAAATTCAAGAATTGCGTTTCGTTTTCAGGAAACGGGTATGTAAAGATAAGTGGAACGAATGCCATAAACGAGTCCCTATATCCAAACTATACCGTCGATTTTTGGATTAAACTGAAAAGTGGTGTGAGAAACGGTATAATGTCAAAAGGCAATGGTGGTGGAAGTTACAGCTTTGATATAATGGAGGAATCTGACGGACGCATTTTCTTTGGATTGCAGTATGGTGGAACCCGAGGGGATGCAATATGCTATTTTACGATGCCACGGGATCAGTGGGTTCATCTTGCGATCGTCAGGTCACAATCTCGATATTGGAAAGTGTATGTAAATGGAGTGTATGCGTCTGGTTTCACATCAACGATGGTTTCAGGGTACTATAGTTCTTTAATGATCGGAAAATATCGGGATTATGGATTGTATCTGAACGGTATGATTGACGAGTTTCGCATCAGTAATATTGCCCGTTGGACATCAAACTTCACTCCGCCTGCAAGGCCGTATTAATAAATTAGTGACACTGTCTTTGGGCTGTCACAGCAGAAAGACAGCAAATGTATATTCAGAAAAAATTATTGATAATCGCCAACCCCAGGTTGGGTATTTTCTTTTAAAACAAATGGAGATATAAAATGTTCGGTGGCGAAAGAATAATAAAACAGCCTCCAGGCTATCACAGATTGGAGGCTGTAAAAAAAGAAAATTAGGGGACCGAGGGTCTCCGGAAACAAAGTTAAACAATAAAGTTTGAAAATCATGTTATTATTAATTATTTCTTTTTTGGTTATCGCAGTTTATACGGCAGCAGTTTGTATAAAGGCAAAAGGTGTACCGTACTCAATTAGTGCGACGTATTATACTCTTGATCATAAATTGATCTTTGGAGCAAGCATGGCACTGACGGCTATGTTCCTATTCCCGGTCATTTGGGAAATGAGTACAACCTTTACTATGCGGTTGCTGGCGATCGCAGCCTGTATCGGTTTGATTGGTGTCGGTTTGGCTCCTGATTTCAAAGACACTTGGATAAACCGCATTCATTGTGGATCGGCGGCATTGACGTTGCTTTCTTCTCAGCTATGGGTTGGCTGCACGTCTTTCTGGTGGGTTCTTATTCCGGTGTGGCTGGCTTTTATCGTTTACACGGTAATAGGCATGAGTAAACGGTTGAGTGGTAATATATGGCAGGACTTTGTATCAACGAAGCCGATGTTCTGGTGTGAGATTGCAGCGTTGTCTACGACTTTTGGCGCGTGTGGACTTGCGCTTTAGAAATCTACCATAAACAGAACATCTACCTTATATATTAAAACACGACAACCGGTAAAATGTCATATATCCGGTTGCCGTGTTTTTTATTGCCTAAAAATAAGTAGGTTATTTAGCAGTATGGAAATAAAGCGCGGAAATACGGTAGTTTGTGACGTTTATCTGAAGGATAATAGTTATACGGTCGAAGAGATTATGGGTGAGGACACTCTTACCCTGAATTTTCTTTCCCGAAATGTGGTAAACCTTCAAATCAACGACTATATAGACTTTGAAGGGACAAAATACAAGATCCGGCATAATGAGAAGGTGACGAAAAGGGAGACATCTCTTGGTTGGGAATATACCGTTCAGTTCTATTCAAGTCGGTACGACCTTTTGGATGCAGAGTTTTTCCTTCATGGTACACCGGAGCGGAAAAAGAACTTCGACTATTACACCGGTACCGCCCGTGACTGGCTAACCCTATTTGTCAAAAACATGAACCGTACAGGATCTGGTTGGGTGGCCGGATCCTGTATCGAATCCCGGATGGTTACCCTTTCTTTCAAAGATAAGAAAGTCGGGACGGTACTTGACGAACTCATTAAAGAATTGGATACGGAATACTGGATATCCGGCCAGACAATAAATATCGGCAGGAGGGAGTATTCAAGCAACGGCCTTGTCTTGGCACAGGGCGAAGGAATGGGTTTTACCGAACTGGAAGTGTCCGCTGTTGATGATACGCCACCAGTAACGGTTCTTTATCCATACGGTTCAGATAAGAATCTCGGTCCCGATTATGGCGCGGATTATCTTCTTCTGCCTGATGGTCTGCTTTCTATCGAAAAGAATGTAGAGAAGTACGGCCGGATAGAAAAGTCCATGCAATTCGACCATATCTTTCCGAAAGGAGAGTTTGCCGTAACAGAAAAGATCGACGATTACACTCTGAGAGCTGCCGATATGGATTTCAATCTTACCGATTGCCTGTTGGACGGGGTGGAAGTGATCGTTACATTCCAGGATGGCGGCTTGGCTGGCTATGACCTTGCAATCGTTGAAGACAGTTGGGACAATGACTTGAAACAGTTCAAACTAAAGCAGAATGACCAGGAAAACGCCTTGAAAGTCCCCGGTGACATTAATTTTTCTGTCGGTGACAAGTTTATCCTTACCGGCCTGAAAATGCCGCAAAGCTACAGGGATAACGCTTCATTACAGCTACAGGAAGAGGCGCAAGCATGGTTGGATGGCAAGTGCGAGAAACGCATCCAGCTGCGTGGAAAATGTGACGAGGTCATTTTTCGTCTGCAAAACATCTTTATTGCCTGTGGCCAGATGGTCGGTGTCTATTCCGAACAGTTGGATATCGATCGGGAGATTCGCGTGACCAAGGTAAAAAGGTATATCGAGAAAGATGGTACGCCTTCATACCGGTATGAACTTACCTTGTCTGATTTTCTTGAATCGAATGGTTTTAAGGATTTGGTGGATGATGTGAATAAAGTGCCGGAAGAGATTGAAGATAAAGTAAAGCCAGTCCGGGAGCACACTAAGCGTTCATGGCGGGACGTGATGGAAACTTTGGGGATGATGTTTGACCCGGAAGGGGACTATTTCACCGAACTTATCAAGCCGCTGGCGGTACATACAGCACAACTCATTGTCGGTACCAATTCCCAACAGATGGAACTTATAGGGGTGAAGTTCATTCCGAATGCAGATAATGATGCCAACTATTTCAAGAATACGGCAGGAAAGTTAGTGCACTTCACCGTTAGCGAGGAAATCCGCGAATGGGCTATCCCGGCGGCATCTTTCCGGCTAAATAATTCGCTTGCCTATTATGTCTATGCCAAATGTCCTAAAGAAGGGAAAAATGGCTCAATATATGTCAGTGAACGGCAGATAAAGTTAGAGGATGAAACAGGGTACTATCATTTCTGGGTGGGGGTGCTCAATACTCCTGAGGATGGCGTACGTTCCTGGCTTCCGAATTATGGATATACCGAGGCGGCCGGTCAGACAATTACGACAGGATTGATAAAGGACAGGTTAGCCCGGTTGGTGATTGATCTGGTGAATGCAAGGATAACGGCGATCAATGGTGCTACAATTGAAGGGAAGGTTACATTTACATCCGGAACATCCGGCTATAACAACATTACGGACAAACCGGACTTGTCCGTCTATGGAACAAAAGACCTGCTCAATTCCATCAAGGACAACCTCCAGAACCAACTTGACGGCAAGATCGATACCTACTACCAATCATCAAACCCCTGGAATAGTTGGCCGTCAGGAACAGAGCCCGGACACGTCGGTGATATGTGGTACAACACATCTACCGGAGTGCTTCAAACGTATATCGGCCCGTCTTCCAATATCTGGCGGGAAATTGTAGACCCGGCGGCGGTCGAAGCTGCCCGTGCTGCCGCCACCGCCGCAGACGTGAAAGCGGACAGCAAACGCCGTGTGTTCACATCAACCCCACGTCCCCCGTATGATGTTGGCGACCAATGGATCACCTATGGGACAACCGGTGGAAGCATGTTCATCTGCAAGACATCCCGGTCTGCCGGATCAAGCTACAACCCTTCGGACTGGCAGAAAGCCGATATAGACGGCAATACGCAAGTCACAATTGATCGTGGCATAGTAACCGCTTATGGTTTCCTGACGTTCGGCTCGACTGCCGGGATGCGTGCTGATGGCCCGATCCGGCTCTGGTGTGGCGGGACGAAAGATAATCCGACGTTCCAAGTCTCTAACGCCGGAGAGGTGATGGCAAAAACAGCCATCCGCCTGCAGAACAACATGGCCGGGCTTACCGGCGTAGGCACAGCCGCCACCTCTGTCCGTTTCTGGGCTGGCAGTTCAACCCCTGAGAGTGCCCCTTTCCGGGTTACGCAAAACGGCATGGCTTACATGTCAGGTGGCAAGATCGGTTACTTTGAGATAATGAACAACCGCCTGGTATGGGAAGGACGCGACTATTTTGGAGATACCTCTCGTACCATAAAACTTGGATACGGAAGTAATAATGATGGTTTGGTTGATGTCGCTTTCGGAGCTTCGACACAAGGCCGGTTCGGGGTGAAAGCGGTTGGCCGCGCACCCGGATCGGCAGCTATTTATGGTTCCAGCAAATCCACTCAATCTTATCCAACAGATAGTTCTGTTTGGGCAGCCTGGTTTGATGGCTATATGTTTTCTGATGGGTATTTTACCCGAAGTCCTAAAGGCAATGTTAGAGGCGGACTGAAAGGGGCGTACCGTATAGATAATAGTGATACGTGGTTTGTCTTTGATAATGGGATAGCCGTGGCATGCACCAAACCGCGCTCTGTCGATTTGAATACTGATAATTTTTAAAACATAACATAACAGTAAAGGAATGAACTTGACATTAAAAGACCGGGTATTAATACTCAACACCGTGTTACCGCAGTTTGACACGAGAAAAAACATGGAACTGAAAGTCTCGATCGATCGTAAGATTACCATTTCGGAGGTTGATCAGAAACGGATTGTCGTTAAAGACTTAGGAGGTGGTCAAATCAATATCGGATTTACTGATGCAGCGGCCATAACAGAAACAACAGATATAGCTTTGACTGATGAAGAACTTCAATACCTCAAACAACGTGTTGACTTCATAGATCGCAACGGCATGTTCTCTGAGTTCACGATGCCGACGTATGTCAAAATTTTGGATGAACCGCTAAAAGAGGAGCAACAGGCTGAATAATATAAAAATCCGCCTCCCATCTATCACAGACCGGAGGCGGAGAAATAACAAACACTGCCTTATGGCAATGAAAAAACTCGTAACAAAGATGATCAAATAAAAACGGAAGGAGGTGTAAAGTGAATGTAGAATTAACCGATATACTAACAATAATCGGGACGTTAGGAGGATTCGAGGCGATAAAATGGGGGATTAGCTTCTATACGAACCGGAAGACAAACGCCCGTATTGAGGACGCCCATGCCGATGTGGAGGAGTTCAAGGCTTTACGTGAGTATAACGAGTTCCTGCAAAAACAGCTATCAGAAAAAGAAGAACGTTTTGTAGAACAAACCGGAAGGCTTCGACAGGTACAGGATGAGCTTTTTACTTTGAAAGAGAGCTATTCGGATGTCAAGCTTGAACTTGCACTGAAGAGATGTGAGAGAAAGAAGTGCGGTGATCGTGAACCGCAGAATGGTTATTAATGAGAAAGGATGTAAAAGGTATGAGAAAAAAAATAACACCACGTGGGTTGCGCAACAACAACCCCGGAAATATCCGAATAAACGACGATTTGTTTCAAGGCGAAGTAAGACCGAGCCGTGACAAGTCATTCAAACAATTTGAAACAATGGCGTATGGGTATCGGGCTATCTTCAAGATACTTCGGAACTACTTGTGCATATACAAGCTGGATACCATCCGAAAGATGGTCGGGCGTTGGGCACCGCCGGGGGACAACAACCATACGGAAGCCTACATCAAGGCTGTCTCAGACTATGCCGGAATCCCGGCTGATGATCCGATCAATGTAAATGACCGAGAGCAGATGATCCGTATTGTGGCCGGGATGAGCAAGGTTGAGAATGGGGTAGAAGCCGATATGCTGGATGTTATTGCCGGGTGGAATCTGTTGCAATAAAAGACTACTTGTCTATAATCGTTCTTTGACATTGTGGGGAGTGCTGTTTGTGAAAAAAAATTAATGTGGAAGTTAAAGTCAATGCGTTGTTTCTATCACGAAAGAAAAAATTCCATATTTGCATCGTGTATTAACTTTAAAGTTAAGAATGGAACGATATGAAGTCGAATTAATAGAGCAATATGACAAACTGAATTTATATTCGATTAGGATAGATGGACATGAATATACAGAGTTTGAGGAATTCGTTTTAAGGTTCTCAGATAATGATGAATATAAAGAAGATTTGGATATTGTTTTATCATGGTTAGATAACATAATTCGTAGAGGGGCGTTGGAAAGGTATTTTCGCCCTGAATATAGATATGGAAGTGGTATTTCCGCTATACCAATAGAGACAAGCAAGATTCGTCTTTACTGTGTCAGAATTTCGAACAAGATTCTTATTTTAGGAAATGGAGGAATAAAAGACGCTGATAAATGGCAAGACAGTCCATTATTGTCATCTATAGTTAATAGATTGGTTGATACTGAAAGATTCATTCAATCACGAAAGCATAGTGGAAAAATATGTATAAATGAATCGGGTGAACTTATAGGAAACTTAAAATTTACAAGGAACGATGATGAAACGAAGTAAAATATTGGAGAAAAGAAGAACTATGATTTCCGAGGAAACACGGGAATGGGTAGATTTTTCTTTTAAAATAGCGGATAGGATACATTGTGTTTTGGCCTCGAAAGGATTAACTCAAAAGGATTTAGCAACTAAATTAGGAAAGAGTGAAGCTGAAATAAGTAAATGGATGCGTGGAACCCATAATTTTACGATATCTACAATAAAGAAAATAGAGGTTGCACTTGATTGTGAAATCTTGTCTGTTAAAAAAACATTAGATGGAAGTGTTTTTTTTCTTTACAACTCATCATATACAACTTATCCGATAAGCAAATCTGTAAAAAATGCTGATACAATAGTCAATGCGTCTAACGGATTAAAGATGGTTTATAATGGAAACTGAAGTTTTAGAAGTAAAAATATTGGATATACAAGAGGAATCGTTTTCTATCAACTCTGAGATTCTTTCATCGTTGGATCAAACGGATAATACGGGAATTGAATTTTTTATTTCTTTTAAGTTGAATAAAAATGAAAGTGTCTTGGTATCGGAAGCTTCTTTGACATATCTTATTGAAAAAGAAGAAACGTCGGAAAAACTGGCATGTATATCATATTCTTTTGTACTATATATAAAGGACTTGAATAATTATATAGAAGATGATAAGGTGAGACTTCCTGATAGATTTATGGAAGAACTCATTTATGATGTATATTCAACAGGTCGTGTAATAGCTAAAGATAGACTTATCGGAACAAAACTTAAAAATGTATATTTACCTTTCGGTGGAGCTTCTCAGATATATGAGTTGTTTAAGAAATCTCCAAAAGTGAAAATACAAAATTAGTTTCGTCTTATTTTCTTAAGAGAACAGAAGACGGCACTCCTCATGTTAATTTGAGATGTGCCGCCTTTTTCATATCCGGGCGGCCTCCAAATACGGGTATGGCTATGAAATATTAATCATGAAAACTTGGCATGTAATACTGATTTTGATTCTCTGCCTTCTTTGCTTCTTGGCCGGCCGGCACACGAATAGGATAGGGGATGAGCTTGTTGGAAAAACCGACACGTCGACTCTGCATGACACGATTCGAGATAGCATTCCTTATCCGGTTTATGAAACAGTAATCCAGACGGTACCGGAACTGTTTCCCGTCTACATCACACTTGGTGGCGATACGATACGAGAACCTGTGTATATCCCCGTTCCCATAACACAGAAGGAATACCGGACAGAAGATTACCGGTTGTCCATATCCGGTTACAAACCCAATCTTGATTACATCGAGATCTATCGAAAAACGGAACAGATTACAAAGGTTGTAGATCGTAGGTTTGGTATCGGTATTACAGCCGGGTATGGTATCGGGAGAAATGGACTGTCGCCGTATGTCGGGATAGGTGGGTTCTATAGGATTTGGTAGTTTCTTTTTGTTTTATAGATTTAATGTTAATAGTGTAGTGGCCGCTCTGCCTGTGATGGTGGGGCGGTTTTGTTTTGTATAGATATGAAGCTATTCACGCAACTTACTTTTTGGTTTATTTGTTATACTATTGAAAGTCTACCTGAATATGCCAGAAATAAGAATTGCTGCAAAAAGTATAGATTTTATATTACTTTAGTAACGCATTCTTGCACATTTCTAATTTATTTGTGTAGATTTGCAACGTAAAATTTAATAAAAACGGAGGTATTATGTGTATATTCAAAGAAATCGGCAAGTTCGTTAAAAACGGCGCCTCTGTTTTCAATGAAGCTTCGAAAGGAAGTTACAGCCGTCAATCAGAAGCCATTCGCTCTATTGAAAAAGAGTTATTTTCAAAAGATGATGGTTCGTTCGTTGATGACAAGCGTAATCTTGCCAAGGACAGGGAGAATGTAAATCGTGACATTCGAAACTCTTACAACAAATTGCAGTTACATAATGGGTAAGCAAGAATTAAAAAGAAAAGAAACGGCTGTCGTCAGCCCCAATGGTGAAGGTAAGCAGTATGAACAAACATTGACGGTGGATGATACTTGCTTACCTTCTGCAGAAGAACTAACCGCTTATCAGGCGATTGATCCCAACATTGTTACATTCTTAATGGATGTATCAAAGAAAGAGCAAGAACATCGTCATAAAATGGAAAGAGATAAATTACGTGTTGTTGATAAAAATGAGCGTCGTGTTTTTCGGGTAAATTGGTGGGGAATGTTCTTTGCTTTTCTTTCTATTGTTGTGTTAGTCGGGTTAAGTGGTTATGCACTGTATCTAGACAAGCCTTGGTTTGCAGGAATATTGGGAGCAGGAACATTTGTGTCAATCGTTTCCATTTTCGTTAAAAACGACAAAACCGATTCTACAAAAAAGTAATTACTTAAAAATACAGCCGGCTTAATAAAAGCTGGCTTTTCTTTTGCCATTACAAAAACTTTCCTTATATTTGCTATGAGATAAGAAACTGAAAGGATCTGAGGGCATGCGGTGATTTTTAGAAAAGATATACCAATTGGTACAAAGAGCCTACAGAGTACGGGAATGCCCTCCCGGAAATGTGGGCTTTGTTGTTTATGGAACATACGGATTTGGAATTGATGGACTTAATGTTGAAGTATCTATACGAAGAAGTTAAGCCACAGTTTGTGAAATATTTGAGTTACATTTTTACTAACATATGATCCTACGGATAATGGATCAGTATATCACGTACATTTACAAACGAAAAACGTATTTTTCATAGTTAGGGTCGGGCGTCCAGATAGTGATATTCAGACGCTCTTCCTTTTTAAAACAGCAGTTTCCCATCCTTCTTCTCCATCACCGCATTGAAAACACTTTTATAGGTTTCATATAAATCTTTCCTATTTTCTGGTCCTGGCCAATCAGCGAAAGACTCTCCGGCAAAGAATTTCCAAGCAAAAATACGTTTGGCTTTTTCGGATAAGCTTAATTGATCGATCTGATTTATTTTAGGCCATCCCATTTAAACAAGGATAACAACTTCCTGTTGGCTTCCCAAAGCACACTGTAGTCCCGTTCGATATACACACGAGCCAGCTTTAAAGTTGAATCGGAGTGGTTTAGCATTTCATCAACTCTGGCAATATCAATTCCAGCCTTATTTGCTGCTAACGTTGCCATCGTATGGCGGGCATAATAATAATTCAGATCTGGAACCTCTATTATTTTTCCTATCTCATCTAATCCTTTATTTATTGATTTATTGAAATTCTCTGAACTTCTATACCACTTATGAAAAATAAAGACTTTCTCTCCAGATGGGTCGGAGTATTTCTCAAACAGGCTTTTTATTTCCGGTTCAATCCTGACCTTCATTTCTGCCTTATCTTCACGCCTTGTGCGTGTCTTAGTCCTTTGATAGGTAATAATTTCGTTTTCGGCGGTAGGAGCATTATAGAAATCAGCACTATTCATGCCCATCATCGCAAATGATAAGATAAATAGGTCTTTCGCTAAATTGAAAACAGGCTGACCTCCATTGCGAGCATTTTGTTTATACGGAAGATCTATTATTTGCTGCACTTGGTCTATAGACAATGTTCGATGCTCACTTTTGGGAACTGGTGCGATTTTGTATTTTGAGAACGGGGAAAATGGGATGCGTATGATTCCTCTGTCCTCGTCATTATATTCATTTTTAGCGAGGTTGTGTAGTGTTTTGATTTGTGATGTGTAAAGAGATATGCTCCGTTTACCTTTAGGCTTATCAGTAGGTTTTGATCCACCATCGCGACACCCCTTAAAAGAAGGTTCGTTTTTCAGAAACTTCTCAAACGCCCTCATAAAAGATGCTGTAATAAGGTTTATGTCGAGTTCTTCTTTTCCGATAAACCTGACAAGCGCATTTATGGCTATCCGATAGTTCTTTGCCGTACCCAACCTTCCATCTTGCTCAAGATCATCCGCTATTTTTCGTCCATAGGAAATGAAATTCAGACTGAAATTCTTTTCCTCTGTAGTCAAGTACTCCACAATTCGATCAACATCCCAGTGTTCTGCTTCAACACCTGCGGATGTCAATTTTTTCTTAAATCCTAATATCATCTCTTCCATTAGGTCGATTACGGCTTGATTCTTGATCTTGATTTTTTCTTTTCCGTTGTCTTTCTTTTTTATAATATCTGAAGCTGATACATTGTGGCTGGTCTTGATGTATTTGGACTTGCCTTTCTGTGTAATACGGATTTTTACGTTATATGTACCATCTTCTTTCCGTTGATGCGGGAGTACCAAAAATTTGAATGTAGCCATAATCGTGCGCTGTAAAACATTTGTAAAAAAAATAGTACACAAAAGTACGTCAAAAAGATATTTTATATGTACGTGTTTGGATTATTTAATTAGCTGAAAGATTTTAATTGTGTAATTAAATGGTTGGTTATTAGTAAATTATTGATGTTTTGTTCACGTGAAAATACGGTGTATTAGCTAATAATTGAACAATAACTTTTACTTTTCATTGTTGTGTATATTCTGTCTTATGCCCACAAAAGTATAAAAAAATGAATAGACAATGTCATGGCTCCGCTTATTTTTCATTTGATAAAAAAGGACCTGTTTCGTTGAAGTTTGGATACTTTTTCTGAAACAGGTCCTATGGAATAGGTAAAAGGTCCGGTTTAGAAGGTTTTTGGCTTTTATGGATAAAAAATGTTTTCTTATTCTCTACCGCCGCCTAAAGCTTGATAAAGGTTGATCACGCTTTGTATCTCGGTGAACCGGTTAGCTGTTTGTGACAGCTGTGCACTCAACAAGGACTGGCGGGCGGTCAGCACTTCCAGATAGGTCGTCGTACCATGTTCCATCAGCAACGAGGTGCTTTCCAATGCTTTTTCCAAGGATTGGATTTGCTTTTCGAACAAAAGGGTCTTGGCCTTGCTTGTCTGGCAGGCGACTAAAGCGTCGTTGACTTCGCTGCCGGCATTCAGCAAGGCTTGCTGGAAAGACAGGCTTGCTTCTTCCTGCTGTGCTTTGGCGATGCGGTATTGGGCCATGATCTGTCCTTTATTGAACAACGGTTGTGTGAGTGAGCCGACTGCCGAAGCCAGGAATTTGCCTGGATTGACGATCATACTCCCTGCCGAGTTGGTCCATCCGGCACTTCCACTCAGTACGATGGAAGGATAGAAAGCGGCACGAGCCTGATTGGTCGCGTAAAATGCTTGTTCCAGCGAACGTTCGGCAGCACGTACATCGGGACGGTTCGATAACATTTGCATAGGTACGCCGACTGCTACGTCTTCCGGGAGCCGCTGGTCGGCCAGCTTTCCACGTTCGTAGCGGCGCGGTGTCTCAGCGAGCAATAGGGCGAGACTATTTTCGACTTGGTTGATCTGCTCTTTCAAGTCAAGAATGGAAGTCTGTACGCTGTAGTAAGCCGCTTCCATTTGGGAAGTGGCCGCCTCGTTAGCTAATCCGGCATCCATCAATGCACGGGTAGAAGCCACCGTCTCTTTCCAGGCATCTTCTGTCTGTTGCGAAATGGCTAACTGTTCATCTAACATCAACAATGTATAGTATACGTTGGCGATCCCGGCGATCAACTGGGTACGCACAGCCTGCTGGTAGTCCTTGCTTTGGGCATACAGTGCTTTGGCCTGTTGCTTGGCATTGCGTAGACGTCCGAAGATGTCCAGTTCCCAACTGGCTGTGACTGGCAGCGTGTATGTCTTTGTCGCTTTCCCACCGTCGAAACTGCTGATCGTTCCTTGCGGGGAAAGTGCGAACGAAGGAAGGAAAGCAAGTTTTGCCGACATTAACGCCGCTTCCGCTTCCTCGATCTGCAATTGGGCGGACCGGAGATCGGTGTTGTTTTGTAACCCTTGTTCGATAAGAGCCTGTAACTGCGGGTCCGTAAAAAGTTCCCGCCAGTTCACATTACCGAAGTTGGTCGTATCATCGACAGCCACCTCTTCTCCGTACAGGTTGTCCGGAGTCGTCTCGGCCGGTTGATATTTGGTGTATATGCCGCAACTGCTCAACAGGGCGGTTGCGGTTGTTAATACGATTATTTTCTTCATACCTTATTTATTTTCATTGTTTAAACCGTCACGTTCGGTTTGGCTCTTTTGCTTTTCCAACGCAACTTGCATATCGGTTTCAACTTCCATCGGCGGACGGATTTTTTCTTGCATGTATTCGAAAATGATGTAGAATACCGGCACGACGAACAGTAATGCCAATGTCCCGACTGCCATACCGCCGACAACACCTGTTCCTAATGAACTGTTACCGTTGGCTCCGGCTCCGGATGCGAACATAAGCGGAAGCATACCGAAGATCATCGTAAGTACGGTCATCAAAATTGGACGTAAACGGGCTTGTGCGGCCGAATAAGCCGATTCGACGATCCCCATCCCTTTACGACGGCGTTCGATGGCGAACTCAGTAATCAAAATTGCCGTCTTGGCCAAAAGTCCGATCAACATGATTACACCGGTCTGCAAGTAGATGTTATTTTCCAATCCAAACAGTTTGGCAAACAGGAATGAACCCATCAAACCGAACGGAACAGACAGGATAACGGCCCAGGGCACAAGAAAACTTTCGTACAGACAAGCCAGAATCAAGTAGATAAGCAAGATACAGACCGCATAGATAAAGAGTGTCTGCGAGCCTCCCGTATTGGCCTCTTCACGTGCCATACCGCCATATTCGTACCCGTATCCTGTCGGCAGCATTTGGGCAGCCACTTCCTCGATGGCCTGTTGTACTTCACCCGTGGAATATCCCGGTGCCGGGTTCACATTGACCGTGATACAGCTAAAGAGGTTGAAACGATTGGATACTTCAGGTCCGAGTACCCGTTTCAGGGTTACGAACTGGCTGAGCGGAGCCATTTCCGTCCCGTTGCGGACGAACATGTTGTTCAGGGCTTGTTCGTCAAGACGATATTCAGGTGAGGCTTGTGACATCACACGGTATACTTTCCCGAATTGGTTGTAGTTGGAAACGTATGCACCACCACAATAGCTACCCAATACGTCGAGAACCATCGAAGGTGAAATGCCTGCCCGTTTACATTTGGCTGCATCCACATCGACCGATATCTGCGGGAAGTTCATTGCATAAGAAGTATAAGCCATTGCAACTTCTGGGCGCTGGTTTAAAGCTCCGATATACTGCATGGCGTTGCCGTAGAAAGTGCTCATATCTCCACCTGTACGGTCCTGCAAGTTCAACTCGATAGAGTTACCCAGACCGTAGCCCGGAATCATACCCGGCTGGAAGCAGAATATCTGCGCTTCTTTGATTTGGGCGAATTGTGCGTTTAGGCGGGCTACTACTGCGTCGGAAACATGTTCGGCCCCTTTTCTTTCATCCCAGTTTTTCAAACGGATGATTGCCATACCGTAGGAAGTACCTTGACCAGCCAGGAAGCCGTAGCCAGCTACGCGGGCGTAGTGTTCTACTTCGGGCGTGTTCTTCAGGATATTCTCTACTTTGTCCAGCACCTTGCCCGTTTCTTCCAATGTGCTACCCGGAGCAATGGCCACGTTTGCCATGATGGTCCCTTGGTCTTCTTGCGGGACAAGACCTGTTTTGGTATTGCTGATAAGCCATCCCAGCAGAATAATGGATGCGATCGTTCCGGCCCATACCATCCAGCGGTGGTGAATAAAGAACATGACGCCTTTTTTGTATTTGCCCAACACGGCATTGAAAGAGGCATTGTAGGCTGCACGTACACGTCCGTTGAAACTTTTGGCACTCTTGTTTCCATCGCTCGGGCGCATCATCATAGCACACAAGGCGGGGCAGAGCGTCAATGCACAGATCATGGAAAGACCTACGGAGGTTGCCATCGTCACACCGAATTGTGTGTAGAAAATACCAGAAGTACCACCCATGAAAGTTACCGGTATGAACACGGCCATGAACACACAGGTACAAGAGATAACGGCCATCGTCACGTCACCCATCGCATCTTTCGTTGCTTGATAGGACGAGGTGTAACCCGCATCGAATTTCGCCTGTACGGCTTCTACCACTACGATCGCGTCATCCACTACCGTACCGATGGCAAGCACCAGGGCAAACAGGGTCAGAATGTTGATCGTGAATCCGGCTGCGGTCAGACAGGCGAATGTACCGATCAACGAAACGATGATTGAAATAGACGGGATCAAGGTACTCTTGAAGTCTTGCAGGAAGAAATACACCACGAGGATTACGAGGATGATCGCCACGATCAGTGTTTCGACTACATTATAAATAGAAGCAAATAAGAAGTCGTTGGAGCTCATCATCGTGATGAATTCCATACCTGTAGGCAATTCTTCTTTCATCTTTTCCAATTCGGCGGCAATACGTTCGTTGACTTCCGTAGCATTGGAACCGGCTACCTGGTAAATCATGAATGTCACGGCTGGTTTGCCGTCCATTTGGCTGTCGAAACCGTAACTCAATGTTCCCAACTCAACCTTAGCGACATCTTTCAGGCGTAAGACAGAACCGTCTTCCTGAGCACGGACGACGATATTCTGGAATTCTTCTACGCTCTTCAAGCGTCCACGATATTTCATCGTATATTGGAAAACGTTTTTCGAGTTTTCACCCAGCGAACCGGTCGGAGCCTCGATATTCTGTTCTCCTAATACAGCAGTCACATCCGATGGAACCAAGCCGTATTGGGCCATTCGTTCGGGGTTCAGCCAGATACGCATACTATAGGTATCACCCAACTCCATTACGTCACCTACGCCTTCGATACGTTTGATACGTGGGATGACGTTGATGTCGAGGTAGTTTCCGAGAAAGGTCTTGTCAAATCGTCCGTCAGTGCTGACAAGTGCGTCGATCTGCAGGAAGCTGGTCTGTCGTTTTTGAGTGCTGACACCGATACGGGTTACTTCAGCAGGCAATAAACCCTGTGCCTTCGTTACACGATTCTGTACGTTGACGGCTGCCATATCGGGGTTTGTCCCTTGTTTGAAATATACCTCGATCGTTGCCGAACCGGCATTGGTTGCTGTTGAAGTCATGTACATCATGTTTTCCACACCATTGATGCTTTCTTCCAGTGGCATGATAACACTGTTCATCACTGCATTGGCATCCGCTCCGGTATAGGTTGCCGATACGTGGACCGTAGGCGGCGCAATGTCAGGATATTGCTCGACCGGCAAGGTAAAGAGCGAAATTAGTCCGATCGCCAAAATAAGAATGGAGATGGAGATGGCCATAACAGGCCGTTTGATAAATATATTTCCTTTCATACTTCGATCCTTTATTTAACTTGCGTTCCTTCGCGTACTAACCCGGCTCCTTCGGATACGATTTCTTCGCCAACCTTCAATCCGTCAAGTACGATATATTCGCGACCGTCGTTGATTTCAGCTACAGTAATCAATGTGGAAACAGCTTTCCCATCCACCACTTTATAGACAAGCGTCTTGTCCTGCAAACGGACTGTTGCACCTTGAGGAATTACGATACAGTCTTTGTAAGTTTGCGGTATGAGCACATTGCCGGAGGCTCCGCTATGAAGCAGGCGGGATTCGTTAGGGAATACGGCACGCACGCCGACTGTCCCGGTCTTCCGATCGATCACTCCGCTAATCGATTCGATCTTTCCTTTTTGTTCGTAAATAGACTGGTCATTCAGTTTCAACGACACTTCCGGCATGTTTTTCAACGCTTCGTCCATGCTTTTGTACTGGCGGCTCATAGCCAGTAATTGATTTTCGGTCATGGAGAAGTAAACATACATGTTCGAATTGTCGGAAACAGTTGTCAACGGTTGGGGAATACTGGCGCTGACCAATGCTCCGGCACGGTAAGGCAACATACCGACAACTCCGTCGGACGGACTTTTGACTTCCGTATAAGACAGGTTGTTGCGGGCGTTCACTTCTTGTGCTTCCGCCTGCGCCAGTTGTGCTTTGGCCGTCAGATAGCTGTTTTCGCTTGTTTTCAGGTTGAAAGCGGAAACGACTTTTTTCGCAAATAATTCTTTAGTACTGTTGTAGTTCAGTTCGGCTGTAGCTAAAGCTGCTTTTGCCACTTCCACATTTGCCTGGGCTGTCTTTAAAGCAGCTTTGTAAGGAACTTGGTCTATAACAAAAAGTAATTGTCCTTTCCGTACGACCTCTCCTTCGGTTACACAAAGCCTTTCGATCGTTCCCGATACTTGCGGATAAATGTCTATATCCTGGCGACCGCGGATCGTGGCCGAATAAGGGGTTGTCAGCTCTTTGTTTGCCGTAGAAACTTTCATCGTCGCGTAAGATGCTTTCATCTGTGCATCCGGTGCATGTTTGCAGGATGCCATCCACATAGTCGTACAGCCGATAACTGCCATCAGCCGTATCCATTTTGCATTTGCTCTTGTCATATTCGTTTTATTCATTAAAAATGACGCAAATGTACCTTAAAAAGAGCGGTTTTATTTGTCTGAATGTCTATATAAATCTTCCATATTTATACAGTATAGATATTTTAAGAAAAGAATGATTGAAAAAAAACAAATAACTATAACTTATTGCCGTGTATTATGTAAATAGGGCGTTTGGAGGAGGAAGACAGGTTTATGGGGAAGATAAATTTCACGAGAGAGGGGTGGTGTGCACACCACCCTCTTCTCTATTTTTATTGCAGATATTCTGCCAGTTTGGTCGGCAAGTAGAATGTATTGTTTTTGTCAACGTATACGATTACCGAATTCAGGCGGATTTCTTCCCGGCCTTTCTTTCCGATCGTCACGATGTTGCTGAACGGCGTGATGTTGATCTGCTTCCTTTTGTTTTTTACGACCAGTGAAGGAGAACCTTTCTCGTCTTTAGCCGGAACGATTTCACATTTGAAATCTTTGAATACTTCCGTGTGAGGAGCGAAGTTTCCGGCTGTCAGTTCTTCCAGCGTGTCGTGTGTCATGCCGAACAGGGCACAGAGATAATGATTCAGTTCGATATTCGTGTGCATACCGAGAGGTAAGCTTGTACGGTCGGGATGGTAAGCTGCAAGGAACACCTCTTCGCCTGTGTGGCCGCCAGTTGTGAAACCGAAACAGGTTCTGGAGGTAAGCAGCTTGGACATGAAAGTCGTCAGCGAACTGCTGTATAAAGAGCCTTTGCCTTCGATCGAGCGTTCATTTTCCGGGATCGGGCTGTTTTTGTAATTCTTGCAATGGTTCAAGGCATCCAGTTCTTCAGGTGTCAGTTCGAAGCCGGCATATTCCCGGAAGACGTTTTGCACTTCGGAATTCGGTACACTGTTCACTTTCTTGGCAAAGCCTTCGGCTGTCAATTTATACAAAGAAAGCTGATGAAACAACTGGTCCTTGCTCAGTTTATCGTAACCTTTACAGTCGGCACGGCCGATACTGATACCGCTGTTACCATGATCGGGAACGATCACTACGGCAGTCTCGCCATTCTGACGGGCAAATTCGAGGGCAGCACCGCAAGCACGGTCGAAAGCCAACATATCCGTGGCCATGCCGACCGGATCGTTCGCGTGGGCAGCCCAGTCGACCTTGCTGCCTTCCACCATTAGGAAGAAACCGTTCGGGTTTTGGGATAACTTTTCGATTGCCTTGCGTGTCATCTCTTCCAAGGATGGCTGTTGGCTCGGATCTCGGTCGATGTCGTAAGCCATTTCCCGATCTCCGAACAAAGCCCACATATTGTTGCCTTTGTAATTACGCATACCGTCGATGTCATTCTTGAAAATACCGTATCCGTTACCTTTCAGGTAGGCTTCGCTCTCTTCGGGAAGCAGGCTGGCGCCGCCACCGATCACGACGTTCAGGTCGTTGTGAGCCATCTGCGGAGCGATCCATTCATATTTGCCACGGTTGTAGCTGTGGGCGGAGCAGTCGGCCGGTGTTGCATGCGGGAATTCGCAGGTGAAAACCAGTCCCGTTGATTTGCCCTGTTTTATTTTGGCAGCTTCCAGGACGGTTGTCAGCGGTTGGAAAGCGCGTGCCGGATCGGTCGGGTAGATATCGTTGTCACCGTCGTTCTCCGGGTAGGTGGAAACGTAGCCTGTACGGCTGGGTTGTCCTGTCATGTAGCAGGAAGTCGTAGGAGCCGAGTCGCCGATCGGGGCATTCGAAGAATGCGTGCGGACTGTTCCGCAGAGATACGGGTCGATGTTCAATTTCGGTTTGTCGGGGTTGGTATACCATTGCAGCCAACGCGCCATAGAGACTGTAGCCAGTGATGTCCCGTCCGGGATTAGAAGAATGACATTCTTCACCGGCTTTACGTTTTCTACATCTTGTGCCTTTACCGGCATGAAGATGACAGACAGTAACAGGAGAAGTGAGATTGTTTTTTTCATTATGATTTATGATTTATGATTTATGATTTATGATTTATGATTTATGATTTATGATTTAT